>OJYP01000261.1_pt1 | contig 1018 bp, 1 predicted proteins | sample 1601011 | NCBI WGS metagenome assembly OJYP01 (sample SAMN04436764, study PRJEB24849) | human gut metagenome | biome: human gut; feature: NICU; material: stool | host: Homo sapiens | place: USA: Saint Louis, MO | collected 2011-03-19 | reverse complement strand
GGTGCACCGCCACCGAGAGTATTGGTTCCAGACTGCAGCTGATTGAGGCCGGCTACCAGTTCTTGGGAGCCCGTCGCCAGCTTGTAGACGCCACCTCCGAGCTCATACGCTCCCCTATTAAGCTACCCCGTGCCGTCGTCAAGCTGCGTGGCGCCCGATTTAAGCATGCTCGCCTGCGCCTGCGCGCGGCTGGCCGCCTCAGCGGCTTCCTTTACTTCTTCTGAGGCGTATGTTTCCAGAGGTGCACCAAACGGCTGCGCGGCGATAGACCAGTTGTGGGCGGGTTGCCACTGTGCAAGGACCGCCACCACAGTGCCAATAATGAGCGACAGGGCGCGCAAGAGCATCAAGAGGACGCTGCGCCACCGGGAGGGGGACGCGGCGTCTCGGGAGGCAAGGCGTGAGGTCATGATAATGAACCTATCCTTGCAGGTCACTCCCCTGTTGCAGGCGCGCCGAGCACCCCCCGCAATGTCCGTTTCTCTACGATATATGGCATGTCCCACAATTATTCCCTGGCCCCCTCCCGCTACCTCGCCGCTGCGGCCATCGCGCCACTGTGTTTCAGCCTTGTTTCCTGCTCCAACGACGTCGATACGTCCGCAGAACCAGAGTTCTCCGACGCCACCGCCGTAAGCTCCTCGGCCACGGAGACCTCGTCCGAGGAAACCACGAGCGATCCCGCGACCTCGGAAGCCGCAGACACAACCACCGAGACCGCGGAGGCCGAGCCGACCTCCGCGGCCGCAGCTCCCACCGAGACCCCCGCGGACTCCGCCAACGAAGAGAGTGCCGCCCCAGCCGCCGCACCCGCCGATACCGGCCGCGGCGATTGCTCCCCAGAAGCGCTACAGTCCGCAGCTCCCACCATGACCAATATCCGAGTCAGTAACTGTGATGGCCAGTGGGCCCGCTTTGGCAAAGACAGCACTGACTGGACTGCCTGGGCGCGCTACGAGGGCGGCCCGTGGGTAGCCATAGACTCCATCGGCGAGACAACCTCGGGCCTAGCCGCCCC
>OJYP01000178.1_pt1 | contig 2045 bp, 2 predicted proteins | sample 1601011 | NCBI WGS metagenome assembly OJYP01 (sample SAMN04436764, study PRJEB24849) | human gut metagenome | biome: human gut; feature: NICU; material: stool | host: Homo sapiens | place: USA: Saint Louis, MO | collected 2011-03-19 | reverse complement strand
TAAAAGGACTGTTATATGGCCTTTTTACTTTTACACAATTATACGGACTTTATCCCCCTTTTTATAGATGGTTATATTCCAATTTAAATAATTAACTAATAACTTCCAAAAATATTTAGTAATAAAATAACCAATAAATACTAGTATAATTCCTAAAGTAACTCCTTTAATAACTTCTATAATGTCTCCGGTGTTAATAGTACTGAAACCATTTATAATCCCCATTACTAATAATATTATTGGTGATATAATCATTATCGGAACTGCAATGAAATAGGCTAATATAAAAGGTGAGAATAGTAAAAGAACAAAAAAACTAAATATTATTAAAATTAAGTTTAAAATACTAAGCTCCATAATAGAAAAGGCTGCAGAAAATATACTTTTAACACTTTTTTTATTTTCTACTTTGTATAATGAATTTACAGCATTTATTTCTTTGGCTATTTTTACAGGATCACCAAGTTCTTTAATAATTTCCTCATCATTTTTATTATTTTTATATCCATTAATAAAATAAGACTCGTATTCAGATAAAATATCTTCTTTTTCATCAGTATTTATCTTTTTTATTTCTTTTTGAATAATCTTTAAATATTCTTCTTTATTCATTAATGCCACTCTCTTTCACAAATCTATTTATTGTTTTAGTAAAGCCATTCCACTCTTTAAGTAATGCACTGAAAAAACTTGTATATTATAATTAGAGCGCACTTCCTGTGCATGAAAGGAGGTGTGATGTACAAATGAATATTGCACTTTTCGTCGTAACAATTATCATTTGTCCAGTTTTGACTGGTATCATTGCAAATTATTTGTATGATAAATTCAAATGATAAAAAGAAAACCCCCACAGCCGTCCAAAGCTTTGTGGGGGTTTTTGATGTACAAACAACATCGCACTTTTCGTTACTTTTAGTATATCTTTCATGTTATCTTTTGTAAACTTTTCTATTCTTCCCAATCTACTTTAAGTTGTTTTAAAAAGGCTTCTCGTTCTTTCTCTAGTTGTGGATCATGCTCGTTGTGTATTGTTTTTTCATATGTGCGTTCTTCTAACCATTTTGGGGTTTTCTCACGACTTATATATTGGTGTGACTTATCTATATTCGCCATTTGTGGTTGTCGTTTATTGTGAATGCGTTTCTCAGCGTCAAACGTAAACTCTAGCCATTCAATTTTGCGACCTTTTTTTGCCTTTATTTTATTGATATTGAGATTACTAAATATTGGAGAAAGCTCCTTGATAATCGGTGTTAAAACAAATTGATTAATATTAGACATTCTATAGGATTCTGGAATATCTAGTCGTTCTCTAAAGTCTTCAATTTTAATCTTCATATAGCCGGTATGTTTATATTGTTTAAGTAATCTAAACATATTTTTTGAATAGGTAGATTTAAGGTGTGTCATCTCTTTTAATTCGAATTTAGTAAAATTATCCGTAATTGAATTTAAGATGTATTTTAAGTCGGGAGAAGTAGCAATTTCTAAATATTTTTCGGATATATCTATTTCATACTTATAGAATAAGACAAATTTTTTAATTTTTGTTTCAGTTCTAATAGTATATCTGATATCTAACATTTTGTCGTAAACTCTTTGGAGATCATCTACAAACCTGTTAATGTTACGTGTTTCAGGACTGTAATTACTTAATTCTTTGAGTTCGTCAAAAGACAAATGGAGTGTATTAGTATCTTGTTCTTTGAGTTTATTACACATAGCAAAGAACAAATTAATTTCAGTAGCAGTAAAGCGTCTTAAAGGTACTAAATTCATTTCATTTTTATAAATAACAGTTTCTCCACTCATATATTATCTCTCCTTTCATTAAAGGCATGAAAAATATTAAAACCATGCCTTTAATATTGTAAAAAAAATGTATTAAAGCTTGTTTATACAATAACATAGAAACATAGGCATAACAATTTTAAAACCATGCCTTTAATGTGGCAAAACTATGCCTTTAATGTGGCAAAACTATGCATTTAATGTGGCAAAACTATGCCTTTAATGTGGCAAAACTATGCCTTTAATGTGGC
>OJYP01000156.1_pt1 | contig 3870 bp, 5 predicted proteins | sample 1601011 | NCBI WGS metagenome assembly OJYP01 (sample SAMN04436764, study PRJEB24849) | human gut metagenome | biome: human gut; feature: NICU; material: stool | host: Homo sapiens | place: USA: Saint Louis, MO | collected 2011-03-19 | reverse complement strand
ACCAGCTTCAACCGCAGGACGGTCCAGCCATGACCGCCACCGAGGTGCATGTGCGCGTTGCTCTGATTCGCCAGCTGCTCGGCCCGGTGTACGGCCGGTTCCAGGCTGAATATCTCCAGTTGCTGGTGGTGCGCTGCTTTGGCATCGCTTTCCGCGCTGGCATTTTTTCCCCACCACCCGAGAGCCTCCAGAACGCCAATTTCAACGTGCGTTACATCTCACCTCTGGCACGCGCGCAGAAGCTGGAAGACGTAACGGCAATCGAACGCCTCGGCGCGAACGTGGCAAACCTGGCGGGCATCAGCCAGGACGTTGTTGACCTCATCGATACCGATGAAGCCACACGCGTTGTGGCTGAAGCTCTCGGCGTTCCGGCTAAAGTAATTCGCTCATCTGATGCTGTGGCAGATCTCCGTGATCAGCGCCAGAAAGCACAGCATCAGGCCGCTCAGCAGCAGCTCATGATGCAGGCGGGAACCGAGGCAGCAGGAGCCGCAGGGCAGACCGCTGGCGCGGCAATAGGGCAACGACTGGCAGGTAACCAATGAGAATAAAACAGGCCACGCCTCAGGACTTTAAGCGCATTTTCGAGGAAATGCCTGGCGGCTCTCAGGTGCTGGAAGAGTTAACGCGCCGCTTTGGGCGCGCTGCGTACGTCCCCGGCGGTACCGAGGGCGACCGGGAAACATGTTACAGAGCAGGGCAGCGATCCGTACTGGATTACATCCTGCGCGAAATCAACAAGGCCGATGGAGTAGAAGACGATGTGGAAGCTTAAACACTTATTCATGAACGCAGAGCCGGGTGCAGAACAGCCAGGCGGTGGTAACGGAGGTGGTGAAGATGGCGGCAATAATCCTGGTGCTGGCGAACCTTCTGGTAATTCTCTGCTCAGCACCGGCGCGGGCGAACCGGGTGCTAATGACTGGCTACCTGAGAAATTCCGCGTTATGGGCGAAGACGGAAAACTCAGTATTGAAAGCTCTGCCCGCAAACTGGCGGAAAATTATACTCACCTTGAAAAACGCATGGGGAGCGGCGACGCGCCGCCGAAAACGGCAGATGAGTATGCGCCTAAGGTAGAGGTCGAGGGATTCAACTGGGAAGAATTCAAAGCCGATCCGCGCATGCAGGGCTTCATGAAAACTGCGCACGCCAAAGGCATCACCAACGATCAGATGAGTTTCATCTTGGGTGAATACGCACAGCGCGCTCCTGAGCTGGTGGGCGGTGCCGCTGCTCTGGATGCGGAAGCCGCCACCACGCAGCTGCGCGAGGTGTGGAAGACAGACGCAGAGTTTAAGCAAAACATCGGTCTGGCTTTCCGTGCGTTCAACTCCCTGGCTGACGAGAGCGACCGAGGGCGCATCGACGAGATCGGCAATAACCCGATGGTTATCCGCATGCTGGCTAAAGTCGGCGCAGAAATGCAGGAAGACGCACCGGCGGGTGGCGATGTGAACCTCGAAGAACAGCAGACCATTCGCGACCTGATGAAATCCCCGGCGTACATGGACCCGAAACACGCCGACCACGAACGCGTATCGGCGAAGGTCAAAGCGTACTACCAGAAGCGATACGGCGATCAAACCGTAGCGTGACGTGTCACAGTACCGCATCAAAAGCCAGCACAACCCGCTGGCTTTTTCATTTGGTCGGGATTCCGACCGCACACCTCGCTAACAATCTCCCCACAACCAGCCCGGCGGGGACGCCGGATAACTGAATTTTCCCGCAGTGCGTAAGCGCCACGCGCATTGTGTTAATCGGGCCGGGCAACCGACAACCCAGTAGGCGATATTTTCTGGAGTGATTGTTATGTCATTTGATACCAATAAGAACATGATCACCGCTGCGTTTATCACGCAGTTTCATGATTCTTTCGAAATCGCCGCGCAGCAGAAGGATTCCCGCCTGCAGGCTGCGGTAAACGACCGTGGGATGATCACCGGCGAAGCATTCACCATCAACGATATGGGTACCATCGAAATGACGCAGATCACAACGCGTTTCGGTGACACCGTATGGGACCTGCCAGACGCTGGTACCCGTAATGCGTTGATGGCGGACTACGCTGTATTCGTGCCAGTTGAAAAACGTGACCTGCGTAAACTGCTGGCCGACCCACAGGGGCCATATCTGCAGCTCACCCTGGCGGCCTCCAACCGCAAAAAAGACGATGTTGTTTATCGTGCTCTGCTCGACCCTGTGATGCGTAAAACGTCCAGCGGCGGTGCGTATGCACCGGTGGCGCTGCCTGCGTCGCAAAAAATCGTTGCTGGTGACACGGGCATGACCAAAGCCAAGCTGATCGCCGCGAAAGCGATGTTCCGCCGCAACGAGTGCGACGAACAGAACGGTGAAGAGCTGTATATCACCTACAACGCCGACATGCTGACGCAGATCCTCAGCGATACCACGCTGACTTCTGCCGACTTCATGGCGGTGAAAATGCTGCAGGAAGGCGCAGTGTCTGGGAACTGGCTCGGCTTTAAGTGGCTGGCATACGAAAAACTGGATTCTGCGACCGCAGGCGATCCGGCCGTTACCACCAAAACCGCCGTCGCATGGTGTAAATCCGCTGTGCATTTCGGTACCGGCGCTGAGTACAACGTCGATATCGGACCACGCCGCGATAAAAACAACACCATTCAGATCTCTGTTGATGCGTCTTATGGTGCTGGCCGCGCCAACGAGAAAAAAGTCGTCGCCATCGATTTTGTTGTTTAAGCCGCTGGTGTGTTTGCCGGGGTATACCCCCGGCCTTTTTTCATCTGAGGTTCTGCCATGACTTCGAGTGTATCGATCTGCTCAAACGCACTTCTTGCGCTGGGTGCTCACCCGATAAATGATTTCGACGAAGACACGGATCATGCCCGTCTTTGCGCCAACCTTTACCCTACTGTCCGCAATAAATTACTCCGCGCTCACCCGTGGAACTGCGCGATAAAACGCGTTGTGCTCTCACCTGTCAGCGCTACGCCTGTCTTTGGGTACGGTTATCAGTTTTCCCTGCCCGGTGATCTAATCCGTGTTCTGTCCGTGGGAGAGCCACGGGATGATATTGATTACCGGATTGAGGGGAGCCGGCTGCTGGCTAACGTCGATGTGATTCGCCTGCGTTATATCTTCCGTAATGAGGACGAGTCCACATGGGATACCGCGCTGGTGGATGTAGCTGAAATGACGATGCAGTCCAAGCTGGCGTATGCAGTGACCGGGTCCACCAGCCTGCGCGATAGCCTGGCGCAGGAGGCTTCATTCCTGCTGAAACAGGCAAAAGCCGTCGATGGTCAGGAAGAACCTCCGGAAGACCTGGGCGGCTATCCAACTTATGAGTCGAGGTTCTGATATGCGCGCGAACCTTATAAAAACCAATTTTACAGCTGGCGAAGTTTCCCCTCGTCTGATGGGGCGTGTTGATATTGCCCGCTACGCCAACGGCGCGAAGATTATCGAAAACGCGGTGGTGGTCGTGCAGGGTGGTGTTGTCCGCAGGCCGGGGACACGCTTTGCGGCGGCTACCAAACACGGCGATAAAAAATCACGTCTTATTCCCTACGTGTTCAACCGGTCTCAGGCTTACATGCTGGAGTTCGGCGACGGCTACATGCGTATTTATCAGAACGGTAAGCAGCTGGTTAACGGCGACAATACGCCTTATGAAATCGCCAGCCCATACACCGCCGATATGTTGGCTGCCGTGAACTATGTCCAGGGTGCTGACACGATGTTCCTGGTGCATCAGTCCGTAAAACCCCATCGCCTCCAGCGCCGTGGTCAAACCGACTGGGTGCTTGAACCGGCACCGTTCATCGTTGAGCCATTCGACGAGGTGCGCGATACACCGCAGAAATGGTGTAAGCCATC
>OJYP01000145.1_pt1 | contig 4831 bp, 4 predicted proteins | sample 1601011 | NCBI WGS metagenome assembly OJYP01 (sample SAMN04436764, study PRJEB24849) | human gut metagenome | biome: human gut; feature: NICU; material: stool | host: Homo sapiens | place: USA: Saint Louis, MO | collected 2011-03-19 | reverse complement strand
GAAGCATTTCCTAAAGTGTGATTTAGTCAAAACAACACCATTTGACAAAGAGCCCAGATAAACGCATCGAAGAAGGCGCTGCCATTCTCAAAGATGATTTTTGTAAAGGATCTGTAGCCGCCTCATCATTGGCTACAATTATTCGCTGTGTACTAAGACTTGTCGACCAAATTCCCGCTACTTGTCCATGAATTAACCGTTCATCAATCCGTGTGTTTACAATATTTTCTTTTCCAGCATATTGACTATAGTTACTTAATTCTTTTTCTTTGCTGGCTTCTGAAATCTCTTGTTCTGCTTGATTCATCCCAGCTTTTACATCAACAATATTTTCTTGTGCTAAACAAACTAATTCTTTAATCGAAGCCTGTTGATTAACCACTGCTTCAATCACAACAGAGAGCGTCATCCCTGCAATAATTTCCACTCCGTCAACATTCAAATAATTCTTAGTTGCCACGTTACATGGCGTTCCTCCTAGTAAATCAGCAATAATCAGTGTCGTACCGTTAAGGGCTTTCATTTTTTCATTTAGCTCTTTCTCAAATTGAAGATTGTCGCTATCTGGTCGTAATGAGACTGTATGCACGTGTTCTTGCCGACCAACGATCATTTCTAAGCTAACTTTGACGCCTTCAGCCATGCTACCATGACTAATTAGTACAATGTTTTCCACGAATTTCCCTCCCTAGATGTAGGTGACCCTACTTAACATGTTATGTTCTCTACGAACTTACTATAACACATACTAAGTTATCCGTAAACCTAATATCTTAATATATTGAATTTATTTTTTTGAATTCTTTAAATAAAAATTGTCTTTCCTCTTTTTCAAAGTGTTTGCTAAAGGCTAGTTAACATGTTATGCTTAATTCATTCGATTACTAGAATGGAGGCAATCGCATGTTACCTAAATATGAACAAATTAAACAAGACCTTTTACGTGAAATAAAAAATCATACCTTTATTCCTGGTGACAAATTTTATTCTGAAGCCGATATTAAACGAAAATATGCTGTTAGTTCTATCACAGCTGTCAAAGCACTAAATGAGCTGACCAGTGCAGGTTACTTGTATCGTATCCAAGGAAAAGGGACCTTTGTTTCGAAATCAAAAGTTTCTCAAAATGTAAAATTTTCTGATATCGAGTTGCATTCTTTAGACTCTGAAAAAGTTAAAGTCCTTTCAATTGAAGAAGAAAATCAAGCCGAAATTTTAAAGGAATTAGGCTTACCAGCTAACGCTTCTTATTATAGAATCAAGCGTGTACGCTATTCTGAAGATACACCCTTTCTCGTACATATCACACATCTTCCCAAAAAGCTTGTTAAAGAGCCGCTCTCAAAGGACCTCACAGCTTATGCAAGTGTGTATGAACGAGTCCGTAAAGATTTTTCAGTAGACCTCTTCTCGTTGGCTTCTGTAGAAACAAATGAAATTGTCTTTCCCGAAGATGCTGAGTTATTGAATTTACTTCAATTAAGTTTTCGTGAACCCGCTGTTAAACAAGTTAAACATTCCTATCTCGCAGATGGTAGTGTTGCTGAATATATTATTAGTTATAAACATTGGAAATATTTCAAAACCAAAATAGAAGTAGAAGCCGAATAAATTTCAGCTTCTACTTCTATTTTTTTAATCTATGATTACTTGATTCGTAAATTTCAAGTACTCAATTTCAATTCCCTCTGTTTCAAAAATTACTACTTCATTTTGTCCTTGCTGTAAAAATTCTTTGGGACAATACAGCGAATGAATGGGTCCTATTTCCCAATAACGACCTAGATGATGGCCATTGACCACAACGAATCCTTTGCCGTAGCCTCGACAGTCAATATACGTGTCTGCTAGCTGTTCTAATTCAAATGTTACTTGATAAAATGAAGGCTGCAATGGATTTTTTCCAGCTGTGTAATCAATCTTGGCTAATTGCTCTTGTGAAAAAGTTAAGGGATAGTGTTGATAGCCTTGGTGAAAATGAATGTCTTGCATCACTCCACCTCGAATTCCTTTACTTTGTGTCGGATTATTTAATTTAAAGCCATAATTAACGCGACCTAAGTTTTCCACTAAGATATCTAACGTAAGTGTGTCTTTTTCAGTTTGTCCTGAAATGAGTAGCTCTTCTCCCACTGTCTCTTGATATTGGGTAGCAGCTAAATCTCCATCTACATAAATGTGTAAACGATCACTGGCCTCAACCACTTTTAGTTTATTTTCATGATGATAATTTTTTAAATCAAACGAATAAAGCAAGTAGCCATAGCCTGAGCCAGCTTCTTCCATACTTAATGGATACGCGGTGGTCTTCGGTGTCATCATTTGATCTTTTACTGCGAATAAAGATACGCTAGCAGTTACTGAAAAGCTTCCTAAATTCCCCAGTTTTTTCGTGCGTGGTTGTGCTTGCCAAACTTCTGGACATACTTCTTTAATTGCTTTTTGAACGGCATAATATTTTTCTGTTGGTTCTCCTGCTTCTGTTAATAAAGCATCATAATCATAGCTAGTGACTTGAGGTAAATCTTTTGCACCTCGCGCCGAACACCCGTTATAAAAGCCGAAATTTGTTCCTCCATGAAACATATAGAGATTTAAAGAACCCACTGCCAGCATATCTTTTACTTCTTTCGCCAAGTCGGTACCTTCCCGCTGAATCACTGGTTCGCCCCAACGATTGAACCACCCATCCCAGTATTCCATGCACATCAACGGCCATTTTTTACCATGACGAGTCATAAATTTTTTCAAAACGGCAGCATTTTCTTTCGAATGACTACCAAAATTTCCTGTCACAAAAACATCCTCTTCAATTAACGTCCCCGCATCCAAAACCTCTTCCCAAGCGCCATCAGATGTAAAAAGAGGAACCTCAATCCCCAGTTCTTCCATTATCTGCTTGGTTTGTCGCAAGTACGCTTTCTCCATGCCATAGGACCCATATTCATTTTCAACCTGCATCATGATCACTGGTCCACCTTGTGTTATCTGCAGCGGTGCTAGTTTAGGCAATAATACTTGAAAATAGTTACGAACTTTAGTCATAAAAATAGGATCTGTCGAACGTAATCGTACGCCTTTTTCTTTCAAAAGCCATGCTGGTAAGCCACCAAACTCCCATTCTGCACAAATATAAGCCGAAGGACGCAGAATAACTAGTAAATTCAGTTTTTCTGCCAAGCGGACAAATGCTTCAATGTTTTTCATTCCTTCAAAATCGTATACGCCTTCTTCTGGTTCATGAATATTCCAAGGAATGTAGGTTTCTACTGTATTAGCTCCTAAAGCTTTCAGATTATAAAGGCTATCTTCCCATTGTCTAGGTGTCATTCGAAAGTAATGAATCGCCCCGCTAATAATTTTTATTGGTTGTCCATTTAATAAAAAGTCTTCTTTAATCTCAAACGTTTGCATCATTTTTCCCCTTTACCAGTATCTTTGCCATGATGGTTTTGCTAAACGCATTAAGGCTTCCATGTAAAAATAATCGCCCCATAAGTTGGGTTCATCAATCCCTTTTCCTTCTGCATGTGCGTAAACACCATGGAGTAGCAGTCCTTCATTTTCGGAATCATTTTTCGTACGATAATATTCTCCTAATTGATAAATCATTCCTTTGGCAAGCTCTTTTGCTTGAGGAAAAGCCTGTAGTTTGTCTGCTTCCAATAAACCACATGCCGCAATTGCCAGTGCCGAGCTATCTTTGTCAGATGGCATTTGGTCATTAAAATCAAAATCCCAATAGGGAATTAAATCTGCTGGCAAATGAGCTAGAAAAACCTCCACTATTTGTGGATAAATTTCTGGAAATGGTTGGGAATGGAGAAATGTTTCGTTTAGGGGAATCCCTAAAATTGCCCAACTTTGGCCTCGTGCCCAAATGGAAGTATCACTATGTCCTTGATGCGTAGCTCCATGTTTTGGTTTGCCTGTTTCTGGATCAAAATAATAGGTATGATAAGTTGTCGCATCGGATTTAATCACCGTTTTCATTAACGTATGATAGTGACGTGAGGCAATTTCCTCATAAACCCTATTTCCAGATAATTTAGTTGCTTCAAATAAAAGCGGTAAATTCATTAATGAGTCGATAATTAATCGATATTCTTTGGGATCACCATAATGGCCCCACGCTTGAATGAAGGAGCCATTTTCTTGGAATCGTGCTGACAATACTTCAGCGGCAGCTAGCACTTCTTGTTTACAGCGCTCATCACCGGTAATTTTATACCCAGCACCCGCCGATAGACTATATAAAAAACCAATGTCATGGTGGTCCAAAACAAAATGCTCCTCTAACCGTTGTTGAAAGCTGTCAATATTTTCCATTGCCAGTAAACGAAATTTTTCTTGGTGAGACCACTCATATGCCAGCCAAAGCATGCCTGTCCAAAAGCCATTGGTCCAATCATCGTTAGCTTTGAGACGATATCGACCATTCGTAGCACAAGCTGAAGGAAACTGTGTTCCGAAACGCTGCATATTTTTAGCAATTTTTGAAACGCATTCATTTAATTGCGTTTGAATCCATTCATCTGTGACATTTTCTCCTAGAGAGATCAGTCTTTGTTTATTTTCTTGACTACACATCTCCATCACTCCTTAACTTGTTAACATATTAACTTATTGTATTATAACGTAAAAGAAAATAAAAAGCGACCTTTCTTGATTATTTATCTTAAAAACAAGAGCGTGGGACAAAAATCACTTTGGATTTTTGCTCCACGCTCAAAAACTGATAAACGGCGGGAACAGAACCAACACTACGCGTTGCTCCGATCTCAACAACTTCTAAGAGCTAAAGCTCTAAGAGTTGAAGGTCCTTCGGAAA
>OJYP01000141.1_pt1 | contig 5073 bp, 4 predicted proteins | sample 1601011 | NCBI WGS metagenome assembly OJYP01 (sample SAMN04436764, study PRJEB24849) | human gut metagenome | biome: human gut; feature: NICU; material: stool | host: Homo sapiens | place: USA: Saint Louis, MO | collected 2011-03-19 | reverse complement strand
ATAATATCCTTAATAAATCAAAGTAAATCACCTTAATAGATTACAAAATTACATCAAATAATGATTCGTTAGTTACATTAATAAAAACTAAATTTTATTAATGATACGCTTAACGTTCTATCAATAATACTCAAAAGCAAAATATATAACATAATCTATTATTGTTTGTATTTTTATTATTATTAAAAAATACATTATATTATTTAAATGATTATTGATTTAAGAAGCATAGAAATATTGATAGATTATATTTAGTTACAAAAAAGACATAAAATTTATAACTATAAACTAATGAGCCTGGGATATAATTCCTAGGCTTTATTATTATAGTATTATTTAGCAAAATCACTGATAGGGAGAAGGTAGACGTATCATACCAGCAAAACCTGCTAAAGATGCTAAGTTACACTTAGATAATCAATCCTCATAAAGAGAAAAAAGAACCCCTAAAAAGTTCAACTTTTTGGGGGTTACTTACTATTAAGAAGTATTTTTGATTAAGCATCTTTCATATCGTAATCACCAATATACTGATCAAGGCGATTTATTGTTTCTCTGATATCATCATGTGTCGTTAATGGGTTCGTTGTACATAAACGAATGACACGTTGGTTATTCAATACTGTGGTATAAGCAATGGCATAACCAGAATCTGCAATTTTTTGCGCAGCCATGCTATTGAGTTGATTATTTTGTGCTTCAGTTAAATCACTGTTTTCATATTTGAAGTTCACAATGGAAAGATTAGCGTGTGAGATAATGCGCCAGTTATCGAGACTTGACACGTATTCTTCTGCATATTCTGCTAAACCTTCGCCGTATTTAATGCGCTCGATAATTTCATCTTCACCAATGACTTGCAGAGTAATCCATAATTTTAAAGCACGTGCAGGGCGTGTAAGTTCAATGCCTAACATTTCTGGATCAATCACATCATCATCTGAAGCAATATCATCCAAGTACTCAGCATCTTCGCCAAAGCTTTGCAGCAGATGATTCTTTTCTTTCACGATTACCATAGCGCAACTATATGTTTGGAACAGTAATTTGTGAGCATCCCAACTGGCACTATCTGAACGTTCAATGCCTTTAAATAAGTGTTGTGCTTTATCGGATAAGATATGTGATAGTCCATAAGCACCGTCTACATGGAGCCATAGATTGTAGTGATCACAAATATCTCCAAGTGTGGTGAAATCATCGACAGAACCTGTATTAGTCGTGCCTGCAGTCGCAATCACCATAGCAGGTTTGTAACCTTCTTCAATATCTTTATCAATTGCGGCTTTTAAGCTATCTGTATTCATTGTAAAGTCATCGTTGTACTCAATTCTGCGGATATTATTTTTAAGGAAGCCTGCAACATGCAAGGCTTTGCCTACAGAATGATGCGTTTGAGATGTAAGATAAACGGTTGCTTTTTTAATATCTTCCATTTCTACCTGTGCATCTCTAGCCGCAACGATAGCTGTTAAATTGGCCATTGAACCGCCAGATACAAAGACACCACCGGCCGGTTTGATCTCATAACCGGTTTTTCCTACCAAGTAGTTAATTAAATTACGCTCAATATTAATTGGCAGCGTCGCATTGGCAAAATTAGAGGCATGGATATTATTTGCTGTTGTTAAAATGTCTCCAAGCCATGATAGACGTGATGCTGGACCTGGTATAAATGAGAATGAACGTGGATGGTTCGGACGATATAAATAATTCAGCACTTCATTATTTAAATCTTTGAGTACTTCATAGATATCTCGCCCTTTATTCGGCACTTCCATCTTTTCATATTTCTCTCTCAACTCGAGCGGTGCCTGTTGTGTCGCAGGTAAGTCTCCAATATCTCTAGATAAATATTTATTAACTTCATCTCTGATAATCGTCTCTAAGTCGATATTGTTCTCATTGAATTCCATTTCCATACTCTCTCCTTCAATTATATTTTTAATAAAAGACAGACGTATTAATTACGACGTTTTACTACAATATAAATGATAGCAGATATTAATAAAACCACGCTAACCATAACGACGAAACCCAGAAGGTGGCGCCCCAATGAATAACGTGCTGTGCTTTAACACTCGGTGCATGTGCGCCTTTCAGAAATTGACGAGGGTAATCGACTTGCAGATTATCATCTGTGATTTTCAATTTGTATTGATGCTTGTCTTTTGGAATTCGATAACTACCCCGTAGAACAGGGGACGAGGACCTCATCTTGATGATCCCAATTGGCTTGGTTAAAAAGAAATCGATAATCCTCGTAGAATAGAGAAAAAGTATTAAAAATATATTTGATTTGATAAAATATTCTGCAAAAAAGAGAAACAAAAATAACTTTCATATAAATAATTTCTTTGCGATTAAGTTGGAATTAGAAATACTAAATACAAATAACAGCGAATGGAATGCATATTATTGAGGAATTGGATGTGTAGTGCAATTTCGAGAGTTACTACTTAAGAAAATAAAAAGAAGAAAACAAACAATAAGAATTAAATCTGAAGCAAGATATAAAAGCAAATATTTTTGCTACAATTATATTAGTAAATACTTTATTAATTAGCATACGACTGAAAGCGAAGTAACAGCTAATAATGTTCCAGATATAGACATTAGTGTTATGAAAGAACAATATTACCATCTAGAAAATGTAATTTTTTAAAAACCTGAAGATAAAGTAGACTATTCTGTGAGTTTTCATGTTAAGAATTCTGAACTTGGGGATGTAGTATAAATATGGTTTAGTAGAAAATGACGCTGGAGCTGTAGCTGAGATTGACTATCAAGAATTAACTAAAGTAGATTATTACTCATCAACAAAAATCCAAGATTTAACACTATCTAATAATAGTGCGAATAATGAAGTTTAAAAGTGAAAAACTGATAATAGCGAATCAAACTAAAGTAATCAATTACAGAATTCAAGTACTACTCAAGCCTCAAACAAATATTGAAACTCAAACACAAGTTAAGAATAATACACTGTCAGAAACAGATGAACAGTCTAATGCCGATTTAGTCCATGTATTATTAGCCGCACGATTATTATCAATAATTAAATAAAGTTAATATTAAATAATAAAAATCCTTCAAATTATTTGTTGAAAAAATAATAACTTTGAAGGTTTTTTAGCAAAATCACTGATAGGGAGAAGCATATCATAAATGATGCGGTTTTTTCAGCCGCTTCATAAAGGGATTTTGAATGTATCAGAACATATGAGGTTTATGTGAATTGCTGTTATGTTTTTAAGAAGCTTATCATAAGTAATGAGGTTCATGATTTTTGACATAGTTAGCCTCCGCAGTCTTTCATTTCAAGTAAATAATAGCGAAATATTCTTTATACTGAATACTTATAGTGAAGCAAAGTTCTAGCTTTGAGAAAATTCTTTCTGCAACTAAATATAGTAAATTACGGTAAAATATAAATAAGTACATATTGAAGAAAATGAGACATAATATATTTTATAATAGGAGGGAATTTCAAATGATAGACAACTTTATGCAGGTCCTTAAATTAATTAAAGAGAAACGTACCAATAATGTAGTTAAAAAATCTGATTGGGATAAAGGTGATCTATATAAAACTTTAGTCCATGATAAGTTACCCAAGCAGTTAAAAGTGCATATAAAAGAAGATAAATATTCAGTTGTAGGGAAGGTTGCTACTGGGAACTATAGTAAAGTTCCTTGGATTTCAATATATGATGAGAATATAACAAAAGAAACAAAGGATGGATATTATTTGGTATATCTTTTTCATCCGGAAGGAGAAGGCATATACTTATCTTTGAATCAAGGATGGTCAAAGATAAGTGATATGTTTCCGCGGGATAAAAATGCTGCAAAACAAAGAGCATTAACTTTATCTTCCGAACTCAATAAATATATTACATCAAATGAATTTAATACTGGAAGATTTTATTACGCAGAAAATAAAGATTCATCTTATGATTTAAAAAATGATTATCCATCAGGATATTCTCATGGATCAATAAGATTCAAATATTATGATTTGAATGAAGGATTCACAGAAGAAGATATGCTAGAGGATTTAAAGAAATTTTTAGAACTATTTAATGAATTAGCTTCAAAAGTTACAAAAACATCCTATGATAGCTTGGTCAATAGCATAGACGAAATACAGGAAGACAGCGAAATTGAAGAAATTAGAACAGCACAAAAAGATAAGACACTCAAGGAAGTGGAAGCACCTAAAGGAATAATTCCAAAATATAAAAAAGGTGTATCAAAGACTACTAAAAATGATTCAGAAATTGAAAAATCAAATAAAGAGAATAAATTAACCGGTAAAGTTGGAGAAAAATTAGCGCTAAATTACTTTAATGAGCTAATTGATAATAAAATAGACGAAGATAAGAAAGAACAGTTTAGGAATATTTTAAATGATAATCCAGGCTCTCAACACGGTCATGGCTATGATTTAGTAGCTTTTGATCCAACAAATACAGATAAAGCTGTAGAAAAATTTATTGAAATTAAAACATCTACATCTTCTAGTATTGAGGAACCATTTTTTATGTCGCTAAATGAAATGTTTGCTATGAAAGAATATAAGCAGAAATATTTAATATTAAGAATATTTAATGTTTCCGGTAAAGAACCACAATTTTATTTTATAGATCCATATGCAAATTATTCTGAATTTAAAGATGTAGATGATCTCATTGACAAAGTATTTAATGTAGAAGCTATTCAGTATAAAGTTTTTGGCGAAAAATGATTACTTGAACAAGAGCTAAAATAAAATTGTGATCTAATAAAAATAGAAACTGTAATTTAAATAAAACTTTCTAAATAAGCTAACTGATAAAAAATCAGTTTGTCCACAGTCTGAAACAAGATTCCTATATTCTTTAGGAATCTTGTTTTTTCTATTTTTATGGTGATAAAGAGCAGATAAGATAATGTGTAATAATCACAAAAAAGTTAAATATTTTAAGGCTTGTTTAATTATTAATGATTTTATATATAAAGAGCAGTATAATAAAGTTGATAAAGTCCGTATAATTGTGTAAAAGTAAAAAGGCCATATAACAGTCCTTT
>OJYP01000118.1_pt1 | contig 8195 bp, 8 predicted proteins | sample 1601011 | NCBI WGS metagenome assembly OJYP01 (sample SAMN04436764, study PRJEB24849) | human gut metagenome | biome: human gut; feature: NICU; material: stool | host: Homo sapiens | place: USA: Saint Louis, MO | collected 2011-03-19 | reverse complement strand
ATCCCGGGCATCTGGATGTCGAAGAGGGCGACGTCGAGACGGTGCGCGTCGATCTTGCGCACGGCCTCTGCTCCGTCGGCGGCCTTGGCTACGACCTCGATGGCGGGATCGGTGTCGAGGATCCCGACGATGCCGGTCCTCACGAGGGGGTCGTAGTCGGCGACCAGGACTCTGACCGGGGCCTCGGTCGCTGTCATCGTTGTCCTCCTGCGATGTACTCGGTGCTGGAGACCTCGTCCTGCGCGAAGCAGATCCGGTACACGTCCCCGGCAGCGTCGTCAAAGGTGTTCGCGGTCACGGCGTAGTCGTGGCAGTCGTCCGGTCGGTTCTCGCCCCGCCTGGCCGGCAGCTCGTGGCCGGGCAGGATCCGCTCGGTCTCCGCCCGCGCGTCTCCGACGCTGATGCTTGAGAAGGCCCCTGCCGACAGCAGCGCGCGGTGGTTCTGCACCACCGTCAGCGCCGCGACCGCTGCGCGCCCGACGACGACGATCGCCGCGGTCGAGGCGAGAATCAGTCGCTGGCGGAGCTTCGTTCTGCCGGTCGAGCTCTCATCGACGTCTCTCGTCGCCTCCACAGCGCGATCATCGTGCGTGCTCTGCTCCTGACGGCGAGTCGGGAGGACCGCAGAGAGGACGAACGCACTGTCCGTCTTCTCCGCGGCGAGTTCTCCGCCGTGGGCGCGGAGCTCACTTTCCAAAGTGCTCAGGCCCGTGCCCGCTGTGTGCGCGTCGGCAGGAGTCTCGCCGAGGGCGTTCTCGATCTTCAGACGCAGCTCGGCACCGACGTCGGCAGCGGTGATGTCGATCGGGGTGCCGGGAGCGTGCCTGCTTGCGTTCGTGATCGCTTCTTGTAGGACCCTCGTGACCTGCTCGCCTCCGAAGTCCTGCAGCCGCCTGGGTTCCGGCAGTCCTTGCACGGTGATGCGCGCACCGGCTGCGCGGGCCCGGGCCAGCAGTGCATCGACAGATGCTGCGCCCATTGGCAGCACGGGAGCGCCGGATCTGAGGTCGGAGACGGAGTCCCCCAGGCGTTCGACCGCGTGTGCGAGGTCGTTGCGGGCGTGTAAGAGCGAGGTGCGGGCGCTCTCGGGCAGTGCCGGGTCGATCTCGAGCCGTCCGAGATTGAGCGCGACGAGGCTCAACGAGTGGCCGAGGTCGTCGTGCAGCGACTGCGCGAGGGCGAGCCGGTCGGCGGTGGCGCGCTCCTTGAGCTCGGCCAGGCGCTGGACCTGCCGCAGCTCTCGCTCGCGGTCTGCCCTCCGCCCGAGGACGATGTACTGGCGCACGGCGAGACCGATCAGCCAGGGCACACCAGCGCGCATGAGCGCCGGGGGCAACTCCTCCGCGACGTAGAGCCAGTGCCCGTCGAGCCACGTGGCCCGGGCCATGCTCACGACGACCAGCACTGCCAGTCCTCCCAGGCCCGCGCGCGGACCCCTGGACCAGAGCCCGATTGCGATCGCGGCGATGCCGGTGAGCAGGGCCATGAAGAGGCCCGGCTCCGGCGCGGAGGCCAGCACCCCGAAACCGATCGCCGTTAGCGCGTCGACGCTCCGGCGCGCAGACGGACGATCAATTAGGGTCATGCGCTCCATTCTACCGGGGACCGTGGGCTCGCCGCCTCCCTCGATCGGGCGTGCGCAGCACCTCGCCGGTATGACCGTGGGCATAGACGAGTCGCCCCGCATGGCAGATTCTGAGGCCGAACCGCGTCTATAGCGTGGATTTCATGACTCACGATACTTCGACGCGCACGCTTTCGACGTCGCGCAGATCCTCGTCCCGCCCCGTGCCGTGGCCCGCGCTGTTGATTGCCGTCGCAGCTCTTGCTGCCCTCGCTCTCGCGACGTATCCGGTGCGTGAGCGCCTCTTCACCGCTGTCGCCGGTCTCGCCGAGGGCTCGGCACTGGCCTCGGCGGTGGGATCCGTGGCCGAATTCGGTCTGCTTGCCCTCGTGGCGACCGCCGGCGTCCTCGCTCTCTGGTGCTGGCTGCGCGAGCGCCGGCGGTTCTGGCTCCTGGCGCTGGCTGGACTCGGCGTGATCACGGCCTACGGATTGAGCGAGGCCGTCAAGCTGCTGGTCGAGGAGCCGCGGCCCTGCAGCGTCGTCGACACTGCCACTGTGCTCAGCTGCCCCGGGAGCGGGGACTGGTCGTGGCCGTCGAATCACGCCGTCCTGGCCGCTGCCTTCGCCACCGCCTGCATCCTCGTCGTCCCCCGCCTCGCCTGGTTCGCGTTGCCTCTCGCGCTGGCGATCGCCGCCTCTCGAGTGGCCGCCGGAGTCCACTACGTCCACGACGTGCTCTCCGGTCTCGCGCTCGGTGCCCTCGTCGTCGCGGCCGTCGTCGCCGCGGCGTCGCCGGTGCTGGACCGGCGTCTGACTGGCGGACGGGACGGCCATCCGGATTCGGCCAGCCGGTCCCAGGGCGGGCGCGCATGATCGAGGTCGACCGTCTCTCGAAGCGCTACGGCCAGGTGACCGTTGTTGAAGGATTGAGCTTCACGGTCCCCGACGGATCCATCACCGGGTTCCTAGGCCCGAACGGAGCCGGCAAGTCCACGACCATGCGATGCCTCCTCGGGCTCCACAAGCCCACCACCGGAACCGTGCTCATCGACGGGCTCCCGCTGACCGCCCAGACGAGGCCGGCCGAGGTCGTCGGAGCCGTCCTCGACGCCTCCTGGTTCCACCCCGGCCGGACCGGACTGGCGCACCTGACGACCATCGCTGCTTCTGCCGGCCTACCCGACCGCCGCGCCTGGGAGGTACTCGAGGCCGTCGCGTTGACCCAGGCAGCTCATCGCAGGATCGGCGGCTACTCGCTCGGGATGAAGCAGCGCCTGGGGCTCGCGGCCGCCCTGCTGGGCAGACCGCGCAACATCGTCCTCGACGAGCCGATGAATGGCCTCGACCCGCAGGGGATGGAGTGGATGCGCGCCTTCCTGCGCGATGCCGCCGCGAGCGGCCACGCCGTCCTTGTCTCCTCCCACCTGCTCGGCGAGATGGAGACCCTCGCCGACCGCCTCGTCGTCATCGACAACGGCCGCTTGCTCGGCCAGTGGGACGTCGCCGATCTTCTGCACGCGCGCAGCCGCCAAGCGCTCCTCCGCACCGACGACGACGAACGCGTCGAGCAGGCTCTGCGCGGACTGCGGGTCCCCGTAACCGCACTGCCCGAGGGACTCTGCGTGACATTCGACGAGACGGTCCCCGACGCGCTCACGCTCTCGCGGACCTGCCGAGACCTCGACGTGCTCATCACTGCCCTGACGGACAAGCCGATCCGGCTGGAAGAGGAATTCCTCCGCCTCCCCGACCGATCATCCGAAGCCGAACATGGCAAAGAAAGGCCCGAGCGATGACACGAGCATTGACAGCTGAGGTGCGCCGACTGCTCACCGTGCGCTCCACAGGCATCTTCGCTGCGCTGCTGATCGGCTGCTGCGTCGGCCCCATCGTCCTGATGGGCATCGTCTACGACCCGGCCTATCGAGGGCCGATCGACGCCGGTGATCTGGGCAACTGCGAGAGCATCTAACATGTGCTGGCCATCGTGTTCGCCGGCACACACACCGCGACCGAGATCAATGCGGGGTCGACGGCGCTGTCCTTCCTCACGCAGAAGAGTCGATGGGCCTCGTTGGTGGCACAGGCAGCGGTCCAGTGGGCGTTCCTCGCATTCGCGTACGTCGTCGGCATCGGCCTCGCACTCGTCGCGGCGAGGTTCTATCCCGACGGGCTGGCCATGTCGCCGCGGGGGTGGGCCTATCTCGCGGCCTATCTCCTCGTCGTTCTCCTGTGGGTGACGATGGCGACGGCGCTTGCCGTCCTCACGCGCTCCGTCGCGGTGTCCGTCGCCGCGCCGATCACGTGGATGCTCCTGATCGAACAGCTCGCGTCCATGGTCCCGATGCTCGAGGCGATCACGCCGTGGCTGCCGTTCAACGCCAGCCACATGCTCCTCGCCCAGGCACTTGGGGAGGCCCCTGCAGGCAGGTCCGTGTGGCCTCCTGCCGTCGCGCTGCTCGTACCGGCACTCGGCCTGGCGGGCGCGGGGCTATGTGCCCATGTCCGACGGGACTCGGCGTGATGGGCAGGCCTGCGCCTCGCATCCGCCGCCCAAGACGGTTCGTCGCGTCGCAGGGCTGGGGCTGACTCACACCGCCGTTCAACAAACGGTCGTTGATGTGAACAGTGGTCCGGAGGAGCCGATCGCGAGCATTTCGCCGAGTGGGTGTTCACAAACCCGTTCAACTACATCTAGACTAGACAGAGGCAGTTGAACGGGTTAAATGACCGCGAGGAGGCTTCACGGCTCTTCTCCCGGAGTTTGCAACACCACCCTGGCGATTACCCGTTGCTGTAGGCGGGCCTGTTCCCAATCAGCCTCGGGCATCGTGAGATGCCTCGTAGCAGCGATTTCAGTTCGGTCCTCGCCCATCTCTGTCTCCTTGTGAACAGGACTTCTGACATTTTCAGCTTAGTGCACGCGAGTAGTGAACGGACAGCGTTCAATAGACGATTTCACAAGCCTGGCCATCCCATCCTGACTGTGCAAACGTCTTCTGAAAATGACATGCCCCGTTGGGGTGTACCCGCGCTACATTTAGTCAGTTAATCCGGTGCTGTTGCAAAGTTGGGCGGAGAGCCGAGACGACCCAGTTTCTCATTTCCTGATGGCCGCTGCGTGCCGGCGTTCTCAGGCCGTCTCGAAGACCCGGTTGACGATCACCGCGTCCGGATTGGGGTGCCCATAAGCAAACATCGTGCCCTGACCTTTCCGTAATGAATGCATCGCTTCCATCCCTTTCAACGTCCGGTAGGCGGAAATTCGGTTTTTGAACGCCCCCTTCGGTCCCAGGATTCTTTTAAGTCGGCCATGATCTCCCTCGAGAACGTTGTTCAGGTATTTCACCTGCCGGTGCTCCACCGTCTGAGGGCAGATTCCCTCCGCCTTCAGCTCGGATATTGCCTTGGCCAGAGCTGGTGCCTTGTCGGTGTTGATGACCCGCGGGGACCCGGCTGTCGTATTCGATCGCAGCGTCTTGGCCAGGAAACGCTTGGCCGCAGCCACATTCCGTTTTGGTGAGAGGTAGAAGTCTAAGGTCTGCCCACCGGCGGTAATAGCCCGGTAGAGATAGCACCACGTGCCGCCGACCCGGATATAGGTCTCATCCACCCGCCAGGACTGGGCCTGCCAGTCGGGTGTCGATTTGGGGTAGTTGGTACCGCGAGTCTGCGTAGTTGGTACCGGTGTTCCACGTACCCGGTACTGCAAGGGGTTTTCTTTCATAGTTGATGTTGGCGACACCACAATCCGCTGGTGTTGCGTCAACTTCTACTTGGAAGGAGCCGGTCCTTGTGGCCAACTTCAAACAGATCATCGCGATGTGCCTCGATGGTGCTAGCTACGCGCAGATCACACATGCATTGGGATGTTCACGACGAGAAGTATCCCGAGCAAAGAAAGTCATCAACGCTGAGGAACTAACTCCAGAGCGCTTCCGTCAGCTCCCACCGGGATGGTTCGATGATCGATTCAGTGATGGCCGGAGTAAGCGGACGATGTCCTACGACCAGCCTGATTTTCATGCTCTTGCACGCAAGCTGAAAAGTACGAAGCATGTGACCAGGCATAAGCTGTGGATGGACTACGTGTCGCAGCCTTGTCCGACGGATAAGACAAAGTACCAGTACTCCCAGTTCTGCAGTGGGCTCAATGAATTTCTGCGTGCCAACGATCTCGTCGAAGTTATCACCCATGAGCCAGGCCAAGAGCTTTACGTTGACTGGGCCGGGGACAAAGTGCCAGTGACGGATCAGGCCAGTGGTGACACCGTGTTCAAGGCGTCATTGTTTGTCGCGGTCAGCCCGTACTCAGGGCTGATGTACGTTACTGCTGCTGCGAATGAGAAGATGCCGGCGTGGATTGAGTGCCATGTTAAGGCGTTGAATTATCTTGGCAAAGTACCAGCGGTCATCGTGCCAGATAATGCTTCTACGGCGACTTATCGGCCGAAGAAGACCTCTACATACCGGATAGTCACTGACCGCTACGCAGCGTTTGCAGACTATTACGGCGTCACGATCGTGCCGACTAGGCCCGGCAGGCCACGCGACAAGGCAGCGGTAGAGCGTGCCGTGAAAATCGCCTACACCAAAATCCTGGGTTACTTCAGCAACGAAGTCTTCTATAGCCTTGATGAGCTTAATGAGGCGATCGCGGAGCGTCTTGTCGATATCAACGGCGCAATGACGCGGCCTGATGGCTCAACACGGCAGATGCGCTTTGATAAAGAAGAGGCACCAATGATGCGAGACCTTCCGCCGACGCCGTTTACGGAAGTGTCTTATAAGCGGCTTAAAGTCGATCGCAACTGGCACATCACCTGTGACTACCAGTACTATTCAGTGCCATTTCAGCTGGTAGGAGAATCGGTAACAGTCAGGCTCACCCCGCAACTGGTGAGCGTCTTCAACGGGGAGCAGCTTGTTGCTGAACACACGCGCCTTCACGGATTCAAATACCGGTATTCCACAAACCCTCAGCATGGGCCGCGTGGCGATGATGAAGGCCACAAGGCGCTTACCCGTGATGAGCTTTTGGCCTGGGCATCGTCGTTTGGGGCAGCAACGCACGCAGTCATAGCGATGAGCCTCGACCGCAATAGTGCCGCCGTACCCCGCGGACTCATCCAGGCACGCAACGTGCTGGCCAACCTGGGCAAAAAGCACAACAAAGCCACCCTCGAACCGGCATGCCAGCAGGTCGTGGACAAGAAACTGGCCCCAACAATGGCAGTGATCAAACGCATCCAGACTGACATTGCCCACGCCCAACAACATCCCTGGGCACCAGGGCCCAAAACACAGCCTGTGTCCAAGCGCCAACCACGCCCAAGTACCCCGCTTACCGGCGACGTGGCCGATGCCGTCTTTATCCGGCCTGCTGACCACTACGAAAACTAGAAGGAGTGTGAAAAATCATGAGCAGCATCGACGACGAGATTGTGCGGGCGAAAATGCGCAAGCTTCGCGTATCAACCTTCGCTGACATCTTCTACGAGGTTGTCAACGACGAGGCCTATGCGGATGCGCTACCAGAAGACATCTTCCTCGCCGCAGTCGAAGAAGCCTACACACAACGCCAACAGCGCAATATCGCCAAGGCCATCACCCAGGCACAATTCCGATACCCGGATGCAAGCCTGGCTGAAATCACCCGGGCAGAACAACGCGGTATCAACATGCGCCAGCTGAAACGAATCGCAGCAACCAACTGGCGGGAAAACCCGACCAATATTCACATCCTCGCACCGACCGGAACAGGCAAGACATACATTGCCTGCGCCATCGGCATCGCCGCATGCAAAGCCGGATATTCCGTGGCGTACTACCGGCTGGATCAACTTGTAGACATGCTGGCGGTCTTCTCACCGACTGACCAAAACTACCTCGATAAAATGCGGAAACTGATCAACGTCGATGTCCTTATCATCGACGACTTTATGACCATCAGCATCAACCAGCGCGGGCAAGAAGACCTAACCAAGATCATATTCGACCGCGACGGAAGGCTCCCAACACTGATCTCCTCCCAATCAGCCGCCGCCTACTGGGTTGAAACACTGCCAGACAGAGTCGGAGCCGATTCACTAGTAAGCCGCCTCAACACCGGCCACCGAATCCATATCGGAGACTTCGACATGCGCAAAGCCACCGCACCCACCACCCCAGACAACTAAGACTAACGGTCCGGGCCGACGCACCCCTCGGCCCGGTACCAACTACCCGGAACACGACAGTACCGAGTCCCCAGAACACCGGTACCAAAAACTCGCATCTGACAATATGCGTCCAATCCGAGCGCTACACTGCCCAAAACTAACGGCCACAGCTGTTTAAGCATTCGAAATCACCATATCGAGCAAACCAGGGAACCGTTCGTCTAGATCGCCTCTGCGCAAAGAGATAACACAAGTTCGTCCCTGGCTTCTTGTCCACGTCACACCGGCTTCACGCAGCTGCCGAGTGTGGTAGGTCAGGGTAGATCGAGGCAGGTCATCAGCGAGCGTCAAACTATCGTGCTCCTGACCGTCTGCCAGGCGCCTAACCATCTCTAACCGGATGGGATCACTTACCGCAGCCAGAACACGGACGAATTCAAGGTCCTCGGTGGCCGGATGCTCATACCT
>OJYP01000079.1_pt1 | contig 18635 bp, 21 predicted proteins | sample 1601011 | NCBI WGS metagenome assembly OJYP01 (sample SAMN04436764, study PRJEB24849) | human gut metagenome | biome: human gut; feature: NICU; material: stool | host: Homo sapiens | place: USA: Saint Louis, MO | collected 2011-03-19 | reverse complement strand
ACGACATTTCGAAACTATTCACGATGACCTTTGAACAAGGGGTAGTGAAAATCACGGCCAGTCAAGCCTTTTTGGATGCGATGAATCTAAAAGAAAACAAACACGTTGCGCACTCATGGAAAGCGTTCATTGGTGTAGAACGAATTGCGGCAGGAGACGTTTATAACACGATTGAAGAATCTTTCAACAATGAGAAGATTAAAACCAATACGGTAGTGACACATACCCCAGAAAAACCACAAACGCCACCAGAAAAAACAGTAATTGTACCGCCAGCACCAAAAACACCGCAAGCACCAGTAGAGCCATTAGTGGTAGAAAAGGCAAGTGTGGTGCCAGAATTGCCGCATACTGGCGAGAAAGAAAATACGTTACTTTCTGTACTAGGGGCAGGAATGCTTGCAGGGCTGGCATGGTTTGGATTGAAACGAAAAGAAACAGAAAAATAATGAAGCAATGAAGACAGGTAAAGAGAAGCCAAATGCGTGCTTCTCTTTTTTGTTGGAAAGGACAATGATGGAAAAAATAAAAGAACGAACAGGAAGTGTCGCAATGAAAGAGTTAGCTATTCAGGAAAAAGAAGTCAATACTCGTTGGCAAGGATTTCGTGGTCGCCTATTGATGATTAAAGTAAAAAAAGGGAAAACCTTTGAATTATTAACAAATAACCAAGTAACGCCTGAAAATATTCATGAGATCGATGTTATCCACTTACTAAAAAATGGAAAAACATTAACGCTGAAAGTGGATACCGAAAGAAGCAAATTTGGATTCGAACAAAACTCTACTTTTGAAGTCCCAATGTTTTACATTGAAACACGAATTAAGCGAGAAGCCTATCATGATTATTTTTTATCAGAAAAAGAACTGCGAAACGAACAGAAAAATAATAGGCAAGAGAGCGTAATAAAAAAGGATAACTGTTCCAACTAAAAAAGATAGAAAGTAGGGAAGCCGAGTGATTATAATTACAGGATTATTTTTATTGGTTATTGGCGGGGTTGGTGGCTATCAGCTGGCAACTTTTCCAAAATGGGTAGAAATCCAACAAAATCGAGCCATTCAGAACCACTTTAATGTCAAATCAAACGAATACACTTATTTTGTGGAAGGGGTCGAAGATGGCTTTATTTTGTCTTTAAAAGACACGGAATACCGCATTAAATTTTCTGCGAATAAACCGCTAAAGGTTGTCTTCGTGGAAGAGCTAGCACCCGTCGAAGGGAGCTGAGAACATGTTCATTCTATTCCAAGTGGGCGAGAAGCAACAAGAGGCAATTGAGTTACCAATTAATCAGCGCTTTGCCTTGGTCCAGGGTATTCCCATGCTGGAAGAACTGAATCGAGAACTGTTGGCAACAAACCAAAAGGCAACAGTGGCTTATGAAATCTATTATGACAAGGCGCAAGAACTGCCCACACTTACAGCCGCTATCCACTTGCCAATCACAGAAGGAACCGTTGTGGAAGCCCTGCAACAACCAGTGATTGATAATCAAGAGATTGATCCAGAAGATGCCAAAGTCTTTCTTAATTTATTCCAAAAAAACGCGCCAAAGCAGAAACGAAAACGGTCAGTAAAAAAAAGGAAGACGGGAACAAACTTAGAACAAGAAGCAGATAATAAGGAAAAAATCATTCAAGTTCCTTACACACAGGGAAGAATGACTGTCAAATTTGCGACATTTCTTAAAGTCGGGTGTTTATTTTTCTTACTGCTGGCAGGATTTTATCTTGGAAAATCTGTTCAATCAGAACCTAAGATTTCAAATAAAGTAACCGAACAATTAAACAACTTGGAAAAACAAGTGCAACAACAACCAAGAATTGACACGTTTAGTCGGTATTTTCTTACACAGTATTATGATGGAACAACAAATAACCACAAGGTGCAAGAAAAAGTCAAACGCTACGTTGATAAAGATATCGTGTCCGATCTTGAAGGAACGGAAAGCAAACTAAAAAGTGTGCTTCCTTGGAACATTCAGAAAAAAGAGGACGTGTGGGAAGTCGCTTATGTCCTTACGCTTCAAAAAGAGCATGAATTCACAATGGTACACGTGCAGTTTTCGATTAAAGAACAAGACAAACAATACAAAGTAATGGCGGTTCCAAAAGAAGAGCCGTTTGAAATCAACGAATAAAACAACTAAATGGAGGAATTACCCATGAAAAAAATGATCATAACGAGTTTATTTAGCGCCACAATGTTATTAGGAACAGTTGGAATCAACGCACACGCAGACGAATTAATTCCAACAGACACCACAACGCCACCTATTACAAGTACAGAGAACCCAGGTGTTCCAGCAGATCCGTCAGAACCGCCTGTTGTACCAGATAAGCCAGCCCCTGAACCGCCTATTGTGCCAGACAAACCAGTGCTTCCAGAACCATCAGAACCACCCGTGACACCAAGTGAGCCTAGTGAACCTGCGGAGCCATCAAAGCCTACGGAACCAAGTGTTCCCGTAGTACCTACTGATCCTACAGAACCAACGACGGAACCAAGCACACCAGAAAAGCCAATAGAACCAGGAACGTCTACAGAGCCAAGTACGTCAGAAAAGCCAGCAGAACCAGAGAAACCAATCACGCCAAGTAAGCCTGCGCCAGAAAAGCCAGTAACACCAGAAAAACCGGTAGTACCAAGCAAACCTACGCCAACAAATGTGGTTGTCACACCCACTGGAGAAATTGCTACAGGAGAAGTCACACAACAACCGACCGTACCAATTGAAACCAGTAACTTAGCAGAAATCACGCATGTACCAAGTGGTGATACGCCTGTTACAACAGCAGCCGGTGAAGCAATTGTTGCAGTGGATAAGGGCGTTCCTTTGACACAAACGGCGGATGGATTAAAACCGATTACGAGTGAGTATAAGGTGTTACCAAGTGGGAATGTTCAAGTGAAAGCAGCGGATGGAAAAATGAAAGTACTCCCCTACACGGGTGAAGAAATCAATCTAGTTGTTTCTGCCGCAGGCAGTATCTTGTCTATTGTTTCTGGTTTTGTCTTCTTCAAACGCCGTAAGGGTTCATTGATGGAATAGTTAGAGGAAGGGGCGCCACAGCAATGTTCAAGAAAAAAATCGTTTGGGGTTGTTTCCTTTTCTGTTTGCCTGCAATTTTGATTATCGGTAGTGTGTTTTTTACGATTATGCTGATTAGTGGGGGATCAATGACGAAATCGGATCATTGTATTCCTTCCAGTATGGAGAATCCAGCGGATGGGACAACCGTTCCTCGTTCGGTGGAAGAATTCGTAAAAAGTCATAAAGATGCGTATATTCTTTCTTGGAAAGCAGGGGGCTTTTTGCCCTCTGCGAGCATTGCCCAAACCATGGTGGAAAATGGCTTTAATTTTACCAATCCTTCAGGTACTTCTTTTTGGCAAGCACACAATATGGGAGGCGTTAAGACTTCCCGTAAAGAAGATTTTCCGCTTACATTGGCAACCTTTGGTCAGGACGCTGTCGATATTACTGGCACAAAACCAGGAACGAGTGTAGGAGATAATACAGGGGGTGCCTATACCTGGTTTCGTGATTATAATGTCGGCATTGTTGGAAAAGCGGAGTTTATGGCTCACCAATCTCTTTATACTGCGGCCATTAACAACACGGATGGTTTAGGAACCTTAAGTGCGATTTACCAAGGTGGATGGGCAACCGATCCCACCTATTTGGTGAAACTACATGCTGCTTACAATAATTTAGGCAAACAGTTTCTGTGGCTAGATCAAGAAGCCATCAAAAAACATGGCGCAACCCCTTACCAAAAAGAACAAGAACTACCGACGCATTCTGTTCCTAATTCTACGGGTGTAAATGACAAGAAAACGAAGATAAAGGGAAAAAACAAAGGGAATTGTGTTTTGATTGCTGATTCTGCAGGTAAAGCAGTGGGAGAAACGTCTGCACCGACATTAGAAGTCCCAGCAGAATATAAAGGAAAGCTAACCTTGCCCCCTCCAGACCAAAAGAATTATGAAGGAAATAGTTATCCGTTTGGGGAATGTACCTGGGGAACATTTAATCGAATGGCACAAATCGGTCAGCCGATTGAATGGTTTTCCGGAGATAGCGGGAACGGGGGGAACTGGGGAGCTAGTGCGAGAGCTAAGGGCTACACGGTAGTAAAAGGCAAGCCCGCAGTCGGTTGGGCGGCAAGCTTCTATGGTGGCTTAGCAGGGTCCGTTGCCCCATACGGGCATATTGCCGTCGTTGAAGCGGTAAACCCCGATGGCAGTATTCTAGTCAGTGAAACCAATGTGGTTAATAGTGGCTCCGGTACGCGTTCTTGGCGCGTGCTAGATAAAGCCACGGTGGATCAAATTGAATTTATTCAAGGAAAGGGACGTTGAGGTATGGATATAACGGATCTTTATGAACGGATCAGTAAAATTCTTGTGCCAGTCTTGTTTGTATTGCTGGCACTTTTAGGATACTGGTCTTATAACAGTCAACAAAAACAAGAGAAGCAATTGATCGATGCACAACAAACCATTAAGGCACAACAAAAGCAACTTGAGACTGCAGAGAACCAACAAGCAGAGGAATTTCCAGCAAAGAAAGAAGAAGCCAAAAAATCGCCTGTGAAAGAAGAAAAACAAAAAGAGGAAACCGAAAAACAAGCGCTTGTTACGAAAGCAGAACAATTATTTTCACTTCTCTATGACTACCAATCGGATCTTCCAGAAGATAGCGTGAAAGTCAGAAAAGAAAAAGTTGCGAAACTCACCAATGAACGTGCCTTAGCTGAATTGTTTCCACAAGATGCAGAAAAAGGCCAGTCCACTGTTCGTACGCTTTCCAGTTTAGAACAAGCACCAGAGATTTATCTCATGCCAAAAAAAGAGTCCAAGCTTACAGCTTTAGTGGTGGTGCACTATGCGATTGCTATTGCAGGAAGTAAGAAACAACCAGGAACATTTATGTACAAAGTCACGTTTGATCCAGAAACAGAAAGGTTTACAGCTATTCAGAACGTAGGTGAAGTGAATGTCCCACAATGAGAAACAACGTTGGCTCCTTCTCCTTGCAAGTGTAACAATCGTCATTTCTCTCGGTATTTTTGGGTCATTGTGGAAACGGGTAGAGTTAGACCAGGCAGTTCAGAAACAAGAACAAGATCGAAGGGTCGTAACGATTGCTGCAGAAGAAGAACGGCTGCTTGTGTTCTACAAAGATGATTGTTCATACTGTAAAAAGGTTTTACCTTTTTTGGTTAAGCACAACTTAGCCTGGCGAGATTTGATTTTCATTAATCTCAACCAAGAGCAAAACAGAAAATACATTAAACAATATGACTTAACTTCTGTTCCAACATTTGTGTCGCCAAAAGGCAGATACGAAGGTACAGATACGAAGCAGATACAAAAATTACTAGATAAAGGACTGTGAAAGTATGGATGGAAAACAACCAGTAGAAATAGTAACACAACCAAACAAAAGAATTTCAGCAACGTATGAAAATGAACGTCCTGCGATTCAAGTAGCCCTCTATGTTTTATGGCGGATTCACAACAAGAAGTACCAAAGAGGCGCGAGATTGTTCTATGAAGAAATTCACAAAAATAACCCCACGAGTAAAAATGCCTATAAAGAAGCCTTGGCTTTTTTAGAAGGGGCAGGCTTAGTGGTGAATGAAGTGGTGATCGAAGATAAAGTGCCAGCTACTTTGATTCACCGATACGGGATTTTGACGAATGACTGAACAAAAACCCGTCTTTAATCCGCAGGCGGGGACTAGTAAAAAGAAGGTAGCACCTCAAAAGAAAAAGAAAGCGAGTGTTCTTTTCTTACTCCTGAATCGAAGAAAAGAACAAGACCCAAACACGCGCACCATTCGGTTTGCGCCACGAACGGCCCAAAGCATCGTTTCTGTCCTATTTTTTAGCTTGTTTTTGGTCATGTGCTTGGTGGTGGTACTCACATTTGGGCGTGTCGATACCTTAACGCGAATGGCCATGGAAAAACAAGTCAATAAGGAAGAATTGGTGACGAATATTAACAACGCGTTAAAAGAAACCGAGCAGCTAAAATACGAGGGGATGAAGTTAACCGATCGCTTATTTACTCTTTCCCATAAGGACGAAGGAAAAAAATACTGGGAAGAACAATTAACGCCGTTTTTAGCCACTGGACTAAGTCCTAATAGCTTAGGATTAGATACAGTGAGCGTCGATCGAATTGCACGCAATGTGCGTTTCATTAAGATGGATACCGTTAATGAGGGCGAAGCGATTTACCGGCTGTATTATGATGTCCGTTTTACAGAAGGGGACACATGGAGACAAGTACAGGTGATTTTACCGGTTAGTTATGCCGGACAAGCGCTCAAATTACTCGATCGGCCAACATTTACTAATTTGGCTCCAGCAGAAGAAAGAAATAAAAGCAACTACAAAGAAAATCGTTTTGAACCTAAAGGTGTAGAAGTAAAAGATCAAGAAAAAGAAAAAGTCATCGAATTCACGAAACGATTCTTTGAGCTTTACGTATCCAATGATGAGAAGTTAGCATTGGTTGCCAATGTCAAAGGAATAGGAAAAGCTGCTTTAGAAAAAGTAGAAGCAAAAAAGGTCCTTCAGACAGAAAATGGGGACTATTACGTCAGTGGTACGTATCAATTTAGCTTTGACGAAAGGAATCCGTTAACTTCTCAATTTGCACTAGAAATAAAACCAACAAAAGAAAGTTATTATGTAAGTAAAATGAACGGAGTGTGGAAAAATGATTGATTTAAAACCCATTTGGGATAACATTTCAGGCCAAGTAATTATCTTATTGGCTATTGTGGCGGTCTTTTTAATTGTGGTAGGACTATGTACCCAAGGATTTGCTAGAACCATTTGTATGGTTCTAGGCGTGTTTGTATTGATTGCTTTAGTCTTAATGTTGTCTGATGCGGAAAAGATTGGTACATGGATTAAAGACAAAATCTTTAAACCAAATGCAGGCATGATTCTACCACCAAGAGAGTGGGTGAACATGACATGGAATACAACTATACAAGAGAATTTAAGCAGCCTAACAAGATTTATTCGATAAGAGGATACGCTATTCCGTTTGCACCAAACGGACTGCGGTTGGAGTACCTCGTAGTTGGGGGCCTATTTATTTTTTTAGTCTTCCTTATCTGGCTAATCAGTTTCATTGTAAAAATTACGTTTCTCCAATCGTTATTTGCCAATTATTGGCTCTTAGTCGGTGCGGGCGTAGGCGTCCTTGTTTGGACGCTTTTTTCCCTTAAGTGGGACAATAAAAATTTTATTGACTACTTGTTAGGACGAGGAAGTTATATTTTGCAGAAAAAGAAACGGTACGAGCATGAGTTGCTGGTACCGTTTTTCCATGAAAAAGTTACGTATCAAGTGAAAAGTAGACAAAGGAAGTGAAAAAATGTTTACCATCAAAAAAGTACTTAAACATGCAAAGTCACCATTTTTCAAGCCAAGTATGACTCAGAACATGGACCTAAAGTCTGAGTTATTCCCAGAAAATAAAAACATGTTTATTTTAGCCCAAGGAAGGAATAACAAAATGGACCTTTATGGACGCTACAGGGCTAATGGTGGAACATTAAGTTTCTTTGATTATTGGGAAAGTGTCTACCAAAAAAATCTTTAAGAGAAAAGACCTTCGCCCGTTGTGAGCGAAGGTCTTTTCTCTTATTTGAACTTCTTTTGATAGATATAGAAGCAACCAACAGCTAAAATAATAAGACCGCCAATCCATGGTAAAGCATGCATTATGCGTTCTCCAGTTTGTGGCAACATAAGAAACCTCCTATCAAATTAATAGTTATGAGCATACAACCAGGCGACAAGAAAAATAAGGGCAAACATTAAAAGATACATCAAGATGGTCAACAATATGCTCCATAATTTTTTCATAAGCCTAACTGCCTTACCGTTTCATCAGGATTTCTAATGACGAATGACGTAACCACTAGTTGTTTGCGTTGATTCAAATGCCCCGTTACCGCCACATTATATTTATTCTCTTTCAGTAGCAGAATTTTATTGGCAATTTCTGGATTGGCAACCAGGCAACTAATGGAACTATGAATGGTTACTAAAGTAAACCGCACCAGCAACGGCTGATTTTTTAGTACGCGGATTTTATCAAGTACACCGACATAGGGTTTCAAACACATCACCTCACACGAAAAATGGTTGAAAAAATTCTGGGTATAACAAAATCAAGAGAACGAAAAGAACCAAAAAGATGACAAGTAACGCAAGGACAGTTACGAGAATCGCTAACAATTTTTGAAACATGCGAATCACCTCAAAAAAAGCATAGCACAGACTAAAAATATAATAAAACAATAACCCACTAACAGTTAGCGGGTTATTCTGTTAGCGGATTAAACCTATTATAGCAAAGGCGGTGAACCCTTACCAATGAAAACAAAAGAACCACGCCTGGCTTTTCCAGTGGAAGCCATGACCCAAAATTTCGTTTTTACGACTACCCAGGAAGTGTGGGTGGGCTATAAACTCGCTCATCAGGTTTTCCCGTTAAATGACCTGGATTTTTTTAAAGAATACATTGAGGATGGCAAAGGGTTGTTCGAGCATGATAGCTATGAATACCACCTCATGAACATCCCTGAATACTTTGATTTGGATGAACACATAGAAGAAACGATTGACAAACTCGTCAAAGGAAGTTTCTCAGATCTTGGGGAGACCTATTTTCGCCAAGCAGGAGAAATTCTAAAAGACGAAGTGCAAATGAATGAGTACAGTACCTATTTATTTGTCCGTTTTACCACGCCCATTCAAGCGGCCAATCCTTTAGAATATCTTGAATTGTTCAAGGAATTAACAGGGCGTTTAGTCCATCGAGCAACGGGGCAACGGGTACCAAAAAGCGTACTCCTTTCCACGTACCGGAAAGCAGAAAAGCAACTTTACAGTGATCTGGCAAACTATAAACAAATCGAACGATTAGACCCTCGAACGATGGGGCGCCTCTTTTATTATTTCTTCCATCGTGCCAATACACGCTTGCCTCAACGGGAACTAATGGTGGAGGAGATGACAGAAGGGGTCATCGAAAATCATAGTGGCTACCTTACGGTAGAACAGCTAGGAAAGACCCATTATTTGGCTTTCTTATCGCTGGTGAATGTCCCTACGAGTATGTTTGGCAGTGCCTTTATCCAAAACCTACAGGATAGCTTGTCGACCACCATCGAGACCCATTTACGGGTTCGCTTTGACCACGAACAAGCCGACCGCCGAAAAGTGCATAAAATGCGCAAACGGCTCTTTGAGCAAGAGAAAGACCAAGAGTCAGTAGATGGCATTTTAGACGATGATGAAGTCGTTCTTTTTGGTGAAGAACGCTTGCGGGATCTAAACGAAACGCTCAAGAGGAAGGATCGCCGATTGTGTCGTTTGACTGTCACTTTTGTGGTTTCCGCTGAATCAAAAAAAGAGCTAGAAGACCACATAAAAGAAGTAGAATTTGTCCTAGACAGCACCAACTATAAACTTTATCGGCCATTAGTGGATCAGCTAACCTTATTCAATCAATGCCTGATTGGGAGTAATTGCACCTTTAAAAGCTATGAACAAGTGGTGACAACGGGCTATGTGGCAGATTTTGGGTTGGACTTAAAAAAAGATGTGGGCAATCGTTTTGGCTTACCTTTAGGGCGAGTAATCACGGTGAAAAAGTTTAAATCGGTCCAACAAGCCTTAGCCATGTCCAGTAAAATCGTTTGGTTCTTTCCAAACTTAACCAAACGAGCCATTAAAGGCGCCCAACATACCAATGGCAATACCTTGATTATCGGCCCACCTGGACAAGGGAAATCCGTTTTGGTGAAGTATCTTTTTTTGTGGCTCACCTTCTTGGGACAAAAAATCCTTTACGTCGACCCAAAAAATGAATCCGAATTATTTTTTCGAAAAGCCCTAGAGAAGTATGGGCATATTCCTGAGTTTACAGCGCTCTTTAACCGGATTAATTTTATTTCTCTGTCAAAAGAAGAGAAGTATCGAGGAATGCTTGATCCATTACTTTTTTTACCGAGAGAAGAAGCGATTGAAACCGCTCAAACGGTTTTAGAAAATTTTGGGCAAGTTGATACCAATAATCATACGGCAAGTGAGAAAAAAACCGTGATTTTAGAAGCTATTGAAACTGTGATGAAAGGGAAAGGAAAGAAGCACTTAACCAAAGTCATTGAGGTAATTCGAGAAAAGGATCCACAGCTGGCAAAATTAATCTCCGGACATAATGTCGGGCTAGGGAAAATTCTCTTAGGGAACGATTATAGTGAACCCATTCGCTTTGAGAATCAAATTAATGTACTAGGAACACAAGGTCTTCAAATCCCGACACAAGAAGAAATCGCGGCAAATAAACTAAAGAAAGAACAAATTGCTGGGATGTCTATTATGGAAGTCATTATGAAAATGACCTACATTTTCTCTACAGATAAAGCCGAAGACGCAGCCATAATATTCGACGAGGCCAAAGGCTTCGAGGATACTGCTCAAGGCCGATTCTTAATTGAGGATAGCTTGCGAAAAGGTCGTGCCAATATGACCGATATTTATCTCGTGACCCAAGCCTTTATGGATTATGATTCCGAAGACAAGAAAGAACTCTTGTCGTATAAGTTTGCTTTTCGCCCAAATCAAAAAGAAGCGCAAGCCAAAGTATTGGCCTTCTTTGGGATGGAAGCCAATAAAGCGAATCTGCAGATGATGAATAACTTAAAAGCTGGAACCTGTTTATTCCAGGATCACGAGGGGCGAAACCAGCCAATTGCCATCGATGTCTTGTTTGACAGCTGGCTACTGGCGATTTCTTCCACCAACAAAGAAGATGAAGCCACCCAAGCAGCTCTTGCTATGGAACAAAAGAGCTAATTTTTCAGCTAAAATATTTGATAATTGGTGGAAAACATGCTAATATACTAGGTGAAGATGAGATCATGCAGTACACCAAACCCCTAGAGAAGTCGGATTCTCTAGGGGTTTTTCTGTGGGCTGATGTCGCCTTAGTAGGTTTTACTTCTTGTTTCGCTTATTCAGCCAATACTCGAATAGGGCAAGTAAAATGCCGACAAGAAGAGGGAATAAAAAATCTGAGATCATACAGTTCACCTCCTTCCAGTCGCAAGACTGTCGGATAGGCGACAATTTATTATACCTTAAATCAACAATGAATGGATGTGAAAGAAATGAAAAAATATCTAGTCCCGCTACTGCTTTTAGTAGCGGTTTTTTTGGGTGGCTGTAGTCATCAATCAAATCTAAAGCAAACCTTAGTTTCTGATGGCGGAAAATGGAAAATAGAGGCGGGAAATGGAATTCCTACGAACTGTTTCTATTTTTATGACGATGATACTTTTACTAAAGTAGATGGCCAACAGGTACCCATTACTGAAGGAACCTATGAACTATCTAAAGGAGACGAGCAGCTATCCTTGGTTAGTCGTAAAAAAGACACCGTTTACCGAAACATCAAACAAAGCGATGACAAGACGCTGACGATGGATCATGGCGGAAAATCAATCACATTGGTAAAAGTGCATGAAGACGACTAAGAAAAAGAGAAGAAAACAAGGAAAATTGCTTGGGCTGCTCTTCGGTTGTCTTTTTTTCTTCTCTCAATCAATGGTCAGTTACGCAGCGCCTGAACCAGATGAAAATAAAGTAGTCATTCGAGAACCAACAACAAATGTAGACACCCTTTATGACACCTACAAAGACAATTCTTTCGAACTAATGACACAAAATATGGAAGAGGAATCATTAACCGGTATCAAAGAAGCGATGGTTAATTCGTCTGCCACCATGAAAAACTTTACCTGGGGAGCGGTAAAAGGCTTAGGACAATTTAATGCTGAAATGGTCAAATATCTCTTTAGCATGGACGTCGTTACCCCGATTAAAGCACCGATCCAGAAACTCACCTCAAATATTGCTGGCAATATGTTATCCATCGCCGGAACAATTGGTATTGGCTTTGTTACGCTGGTTATGGGTATTAAGTTTATTGGCGAACAACGATTCCGCCAAGCACTAAAAGTGTTTTTAATGACTATTTTTATTTTTACGGGATTAGTTGTTTGTAAAGACGCGAAATCAGCGGATTCTTTGTTCAATCAGATGTTTGAGGCAGACAAACAAATCGAAGCAGCTTTTGTTAAAGTCAATCCTGTCTTAGGTGGCACAAGTGTACCAGAAAGCAAAGACGGAAACGTGCAGGATCGAATGAAAAGTGCGGGCGAATTAATTGCTTCCCGTGTTTTTTACACAAACGTCTATGAACCGTATTTACTAATGAACTACGGTACTTCAAATCCTGAAACGATTCGCAAAAAAACAATCACCTACGAAAAGAAAGACTACGACCGGATTAATATTCTGTTAGATAACGATGTCGTCAATAAAGCGAATACAGAATTACATGACAAAGTCACCGAAATAGAGGCGGATGAACTAAATAATCGCAGTATCATGTATTTCAATAATTTTGGGAATACGTTTTATGGGTTATTTTATTTAGTTGTCAATCTTATTCAGACCCTGGTGTATTTTATCTTGTGTTTTGTACGCTTAGTGATTGCTGTCCTACAAGTCTTTCTATTGCCCCTATTACCAATTATCTTGTTGACGGGGCTATTCATGCAAGGGATCAATGTCTTTGCCAATTATTTTAAAGGTTTTGGCTTTACTATTTTCATGAAAGCCATGACGGGCTTTGCCTGTATCTTCTTTGCGACGTTTCTGTCTTTAGGGTTTCAATTAAGTAATGCCGTCGATAATCCCTGGCAGAAAATCTTAACCATTCTGATTTATTTATTAACGCCCTTAGGGTTATATTTTTTCCGCCATTTCTTAGGCAATCTATTCATGGGGCGGGTTTCTTTAGCTGATGCCGCGCGCTTTGCAACCAATCCAATAGGAACGAACCGAAGAATGAGAGAAGACGCCAAAGAGCGGAAAGTGGCCAATAAAGCCGCCCGTGAAGAACGAAAAAAACAACGACAAGAAGCGCTGAAGAAGCGACAAGCGGAAGCGGAAAAACAAGGCGCAGACATTGGCTTAAAACGGCAACCGGCAAAAGAACGAGAAGCCAAGCGAAGTGCGCTGCGTCGAGAATTGAAACCAAAAGCGCAACACAAAGCCCCAACTTCTGTGGAAAGAGCGGCTCAATCGTTACAGAAGTCGCATGAGAACAGCAAAGAACAAGAAGCCAAAGAGCAACAACAATTGGCCCGTCAGCGCCAACGGAAGGCTTATGATAAGGCTAACTTAAAAACTGCAGCGGCACTTGTGGCAGCAAACCAAGCATTAAAAGCAGGAGCGCCAAAAGCAACATCCGATAAAGCAGATCCTAGAGACAACCAATCAGGGACCCAGTTACGCCAAAATATCCGTAGAACGGGTCAATCAAGTAAAGCTAGAACAGAAGGGCAACGTTCTGTTGTGCGACGCCAAGGGCAAAAACAGACACCGCCTACGGCAGAACCAACAAAAACAGAAACAAAACCACGGGCGAATATGGCGCAACGCTCTGGTGCACGTAGTCAACACAAGGTCAATGGTCAAAAACCTGCACAGCAACCAATGACTCCTAAAACAAATAAACAAACAAGCGCCCGTATAAGTGCTGGAAATCTGGGTGGTCCAACGCATCGGCAAGCACCTGTACGACAAAAGATGCAGGCAGTGCAACAAGTCATCGATCAACAAGCCACACCAACAAAGGCGCAAACAACTCCTGCTGTTCAACCAGTTGTCGCTTCTCCGGTGACACGAATGGCTAAACGAAATGCCCCACCAGCGCGGCCACAAAAACCAAAAAAAGGAGCCAAAACCGTGCCTATTCGTCGCTCAAAAATGAAACAACCCGCTTCTCCAGGAACGGAAAAAACGATGAAAGGAATGAAACAACCCCGTGTTCGAAAATAACTTTTTTAATGGCTTGTTTCAACCAAGAAACAGTCTAAAAGGGGGCAATCAGCCCCCACAACGCACCAAATACCAACAACTCCTCCTGGCTTTTTGCCTGGTTGGTGTGGTCCTCTACCCGTTTTCTTTTGCAGGAATCATTCCCCTAGTGGTCGTGTTATTCCTCGATAAAAAAGAACAAGCAGCCTATGTGTATGATATGGACCATGAGAGCTTCCTGAAACGAGGAAGCTCTTTTTTTATGGCCTGTTCCTTTGTCTTTTGTGTCCTTAATCTTCTAAGTTTCACTTTATGGATTCCACGAGGATATTTCTCCACGTATTTATTCTTTCCGCTAAATTTATTGCACACCACGTTAGTCTTTAACTGGCAAACGGTCGTTGCTTTAGCGTTAGGAGGCTGTGGGATGGGAAGCATTTTTGTCTCGTTTGCGTCGTTTGTGGCCAAACGGAAAGTGATCTCAAAAGAAGACGAACGTAAGAAAATAACCAATTCAAAAGCATACAAAAACCGTAAAAAAAATAAGTTCAAGGAGTCCCAACGCTACGCCGATGAAGACGAAGCACAGTACCAAAAAGCTTTAGACACCTCGGATTTTTTCTTATATGAACAATTGCAAAACACCTTGTTATTAGGGACTAGTGAGTTTGGGTTGCCTTATAAGTTGTCGATTGAAGAGCTGAATCAGCATGCCCTCATTCCCGCAACCACTGGGGCAGGGAAGACGACTTTGTTGCAACAATTCATTCAACATGCGGCCAAGTTTAATCTGCCATTAATTCTTCTTGATGGCAAAGGATCTCGAGATACGTATGACTCTATGCAGGCTATTGCTCGTTACTATGACAAAAAAGTCCATGCCTTTACAGACAACCAAGCGGATGGGGACATGCGTTACAATCCGGTAGAGCATGGCAATGATATTTCCGTACGAGACAAATTAGCAAGCCTTGCAGAGACCGAAAGTGTCCATTACTCTAATGCCGCTAAGGCACTTTTACAAGTAACGATTCAGCTACTAGACTTGTTTAGCTACCGAGAGGACATCGAGCGAACGCTTCACGATGTTCAAAAATATTTACTTCCTCGAAACGTTTTAACACTTTTTGGGGAGCAGATACTCATTAAAAATCCAACACTTTATGAGATAGAAGTAGAAAAAAAGATTGAGAAAAAACCGAAAAAGAAACAGAAAAAAGAAGCAAATAAATCAACCATTGAGAATGAAATGGGGGGAAGTGAATCAGAAACTGCCCCTAAAGAAACTGACGATGATGTCCTTTTAGAGGAACTAACAGACAGTGATGAACCACAAGTTGAAACCGAAATTGTCGTTGTGCATCCAGAGACATTAGACCTGGATAGCTTCTATTTTTTACTCAAACGTAACCTCTTTTACTTGTCTGAAGCAGAGCAAACGATGTTCGAGCGTTTATTTATGCGGTACGAACATAAATCCAGTGTGTTCTATTTGTATGCGACATCAGAAGCCTTACAGATGAATTTAAATATGTTACTTGATAGCGAGTTGGGGCGACTGTTTGACACAAAAGGTGCAAAAAATAAGCTCGACGTGCAACGAATCGCTCGTCGAAAAGAGATTGTTTATGTGTCGCTGAACGGATTAATCTATAAAGAGTTTATTCGCACCTTGGCCCAAATGTTGGTAGAAGACATTAACTTTTTTGCGTCAGAAATGTACCGAAAAAATCAAAAACAAGGCATATTAGTCATCTTTGATGAGCCCGCTTCTTATCTAAATGAAGCATTTATTAACATGGTAAACAAGGGTCGAGGCGCGGGTGTTCATGCGATCTTTTCTCCGCAAACGATGGCTGACATTGCCAAGCTTGGTGATAAATTAGACGAACAGTTGGTGGGAAATGTCAACACATTAATCATTGGAAAGGTCAACGGAACGACAGAGCCCGAATACTGGAGCAACTCAATAGGAACGTATGAAGACATCGAAGTAACAAGTATGATTGAACAAGAAGACGGGTATTCCGACGTTGGCAAAGCCGATTGGACGGGCGAGAGAGGAACAAAACGGAACGTGGATCGCTTTAAAGTAAACCCAAATGCGCTCAAAGCATTGCGTACTGGGGAGTTTATTGTGTATCGAACGGCAATGGATGTGGACATTCCTCCACAAAAAGTTTATGTACGAAATGCCCTCAAATGGTTACAAGAGAACAAGTCTAAATGAGACGATTACCAGGTAAAGTTCTGTCACGTTTGCGTATAATTGACCGATAGATTGTTAGTCATTCATACTCATTTGATGACAATTTTGTGTGGGGATTGCACACGAAAATGAATGAAAAGCGTAGGTTAGTAATGCTAAACAGCACGTAAAGTAGTTAAACATAAGACAGCAAAATCCGTGGAAAGGTATGTGGAAAGCCCTGCGGAAAGTCACGTGGAAACCCACGGGGAAAGATACGTGGATTGTATGTTTTTGTGAGGCGTCCTCGGCGCTTGGTATTAAAGGCTTTCTCCGCCTGCAAAATTCCTGACCATTTTCTCGCAACGTGGGGTAAAAACCCACTTATGAGAGAAAATGGTCAGGAATTTTGCAACTTCGAAAAAAATACCAAGCGCCGAGGACAACTAATATAGATGATACATTGGAAACAAAAAGTAGGAGAAAAACAGAGAGAGGAGAGGAAGTTCAAAAGATCAACCCCTACCCCAATCTTGGGGTCTCAAAACTATCTCTTTCCGTTCTCTTTCAACCTCTTTTGAAAGAGAAAACTTACAACTCCCCCTTGCGCCTGCGCCCCCTCACCAATTCTTGAGGGGACTGTCGCTAAGACCGGAAACCCAAGCGAGTGGTTCTGTTTGATAACTAGCGGAATATTGATGATTGGTTCAAAGCAACAACCCCCTAAATCCCCCAACAAAACTTGGGGGACTTAAGACCCAAAAAAGAACTTCTCCACGACGTTGCGAACTTCTTTTTTATCGACACAAATAGGAGTTGCCTATTTGTTCCTTCTCCCTTTCGATTGGTCCTTAATCGAAAGGGAAAAACAAAACCGTGCCCTTTAAAAAGCGCACCCGTAAATATTAAAAAGAACAGCAAACAAATACTGACTAAAACAGGAGGTTTCCATGAATAAACTAAAAGAAATTGAAACACTCGAAGAAGAAATCCAATCACGAATACTCGACCATCATTATGCGGATAGTTGGGAACAAGCGGCTCAAATTTCAGCAGATATCAAAAAGAAAGAGTCGGAACTTGCTAAGTTAAAAAAGAAAGCAAGCCAATGAAACAAATAGGCTTTGCCTATTTGTACATTTTTAGAAATGCGGTGATACTATGGATCCACTTTTATATAATTATTTTATCGATAACTCTTCTTCAAATAGTACAGCCTTAAAAATTTTGTGTTTACTCCATGAATTACGAATAATACAACGTAAACAACTAGTCTCAATGTTTGCTATAGATAACACTGCAGCCGAGCGTACCATAGAAGATAACTTAAAATTATTAAAGGATAAAGAATTAATAACATGTTTAAAAAAAGGAAATAACGCTTACTACTTTTTAACGCAAGCAGGTCACAGCAGCATTGGTGGGTACTATACGTTACCAAAAGTTCCCGAGTACAATCTGCAGCACCATTTACAAATTAATGACTACTTAATTAAAATGCTCAAACTTGCAGGAGGCCACCCCAATTTAAAATGGGTGCTGACTGAACGCAGACAAGTTTTTGAAACAAAAGACTTGGCCAACAATCGGAACCGAAAAAAATATTTTGTCGCTGATTTTATTTTTCGTTTCCGCAATAAAGAGAAAGCAGAGGTGAACTGGTCTTTTGAAATTGAATTGACAATGAAAACGAGACGACGTTACCGAGAAGGGATTTTTCCGAAATACGTTGCTGAACTTAAAAAATATAAATATGCGCGACTTATCTATGTTACGCCTAGTCCTTTAATTAAAGAGGAACTTGATCGCTTTAAATATTTTTTTATAAAAAAAGAAGGGAAAGAGCATCAAGAATTATTCGACCGGCTGCACATTTTTACTGCCGATGAATTCGAAGAACAAATAAAAAAACTACTGAAAGAAGACAAATTTATTAATTGGAGTGAGGCAGAATGAAACGACCATTTTGGTTTGATGGATGCATGAGTATTTTTATGATAGTGATGGCTATTTATGGGTGGCAACAACACCAAAAATATAAACTTTTTTCAAGAAATTCAGGAAAGATACAAAGAGCCTATTCTTATTCTTGATCAACCAGCAGACATAGGACTCGCGCTTTTTTTATTCGCTGCGTGTGTTCTATTTTTACTGATGTTGATCCATTTATCCGATCGATTCGATTAGGAACAAGCCAGGAAGCAAGTGTCAAAAAATGAAAAGAAAAAGTGATTAGAAAAATTTAGATCCGTCCTTCAAAGAAAAAACACTTCTAACTAGTGAAGGGTAAAAGCTTTTCTTCTTTCAGAAGAACACCAATGAATTGGTGAAGGTCAAGGGCGTTCCGGTCAAAGGATCCTTTTCTGATTCAAGACGGTATCACGCAGCCCTTTGCTTGTTCAGATCATTCATTTTGCCGTGTGTAACGTGTCATTCACTGATTGCTACAGTACCATAGCCAGTCGAAAAAACAAGGGTATATAAACGAGCAAGCTCGCCCTTGTTTTTTCT
>OJYP01000029.1_pt1 | contig 54008 bp, 55 predicted proteins | sample 1601011 | NCBI WGS metagenome assembly OJYP01 (sample SAMN04436764, study PRJEB24849) | human gut metagenome | biome: human gut; feature: NICU; material: stool | host: Homo sapiens | place: USA: Saint Louis, MO | collected 2011-03-19 | reverse complement strand
TCATGCTTCACAGTGAAACATCGCAACTCTTAGAGCTGTAGCTCTTTTGAAGGCTTTACTGTGACGAGACGCATGTCGAGAAAACACCTTAGAAGTTGTTGTGATCGAAGCAACGCGTAGTGTTGGTTCTGTTCCCACCGTTTATCATGTTTTGAGCCCGGAACAAAAATCCAAAGTGATTTTTGTCACAGGCTCAAAAAAGTCAAAAAGCGGCCAGCCCAAATAGCTTCATGATGTTGGATAATTTGTGCCGCGGTTAAATGTCCATTATCCAAGGTGGAAGTGGTTTTCGGTGTCATCAAACACGTATAGCCTAAACCATGAGCCATCCGAATTGTAGTGTCCACACAAAACTCGGTTTGGACACCAGCAATCTCTAACGTTTGAATGTCGTGTTCCGTCAATAAATCATTTAAATTTGTTTGGTAAAAGGCATTCGCATGTGTTTTGCGGATGAAAAAATCTGTGGGCTGTGCATCCAACTTTTCAAAAAGTTGCCAAGAGTCTGAGCCAAAAGGTAGTTCAGTTTCTTCATGTTGAACAAAAATAATGGGCGCATGGTGTTGGCGGTAGACAGCAATACGCTGATTGACCTTTTCCAACACTGCTGGCAGACGGTACAATTGCTGCGTCGGACTTTCGATGCCTTTTTGAAAGTCAATTAAAAGTAATGCACGATTTTTCATGAGCAATCCCCACTTTCTATAAACTAGTTGTTTTCAGTCTAACGGAAAAAGGCGCTTTCTAAAAGTGTCTCGAAAATTCCCAAGTGAACGTTCAAAAAAACAGCATATTTACTCATTTTCCTATATAATAGTAAGAGAAACAGATAGTTTGTAGAAAGAAAGGCGACAAGATGAATTATAGAGAATTAATGCAAAAGAAAAATGTTCGTCCATACGTATTGATGGCTCGGTTTGGTTTAGAAAAAGAAAACCAACGTAGTACACGAGAAGGGCTTTTAGCGACAACTGATCATCCAACGGTTTTTGGTAACCGTTCTTATCATCCATATATTCAAACAGATTTTAGTGAAACACAATTAGAGCTAATCACGCCTGTAGCAAATAGCGGCACAGAAATGCTTCGTTTTTTAGATGCCATTCACGATGTGGCTCGTCGTTCGATTCCAGAAGATGAAATGCTGTGGCCATTAAGTATGCCGCCACAATTACCAACAAAAGATGAAGAGATTAAAATCGCTAAATTAGATCAATATGATGCGGTGTTATATCGTCGTTATTTGGCAAAAGAGTATGGCAAACGAAAACAAATGGTCAGCGGAATTCATTTTAATTTTGAATATGACCAAGCCCTGATTCAGCAATTATATGATGAACAATCCGAAGTGACAGATTGCAAACAATTTAAAACGAAAGTGTACATGAAAGTTGCCCGTAACTTTTTACGTTATCGTTGGTTAATTACGTATCTTTTTGGGGCTTCGCCAGTTAGTGAAGACGGCTACTTTAGGGTCTATGACGACCAACCGCAAGAACCCATTCGCAGTATTCGGAATAGTACGTATGGCTACAGAAATCATGACAATGTGAAAGTATCGTATGCCTCATTGGAACGCTATTTAGAAGATATTCATCGCATGGTGGAAAATGGTTTACTTTCTGAAGAAAAAGAATTTTATGCGCCTGTGCGCTTACGTGGCGGGAAACAAATGTCTGATCTGCCTAAAACAGGTATTCGCTATATCGAGTTGCGTAATTTAGACTTAAATCCTTTTTCACGTTTAGGCATTGTGGAAGATACTGTGGATTTCTTACATTATTTTATGTTGTATTTATTGTGGACAGATGAAAAAGAAGAAGCGGATGAATGGGTAAAAACTGGCGATATTTTTAATGAACAAGTGGCTCTTGGTCATCCTCATGAAACGATTAAGTTAATTGCAGAAGGCGATCGGATTTTTTCAGAAATGATTGATATGTTAGATGCTCTAGGCATTCGTAAAGGTAAAGAAGTTGTCGGTAAGTATTATCAACAACTGCGGAATCCACAAGACACCGTTTCTGGCAAAATGTGGACGATTATTCAAGAAAACTCCAACAGTGAACTGGGAAATATTTTTGGAAACCAATATCAAAGTATGGCCTTTGAACGCCCTTATCAATTAGCTGGTTTCCGTGAGATGGAATTATCCACACAAATTTTCTTGTTTGATGCGATTCAAAAAGGTTTGGAAATCGAAATTTTAGATGAACAAGAGCAATTTTTGAAACTGCAACATGGCGAGCACATTGAATACGTCAAAAATGCCAACATGACTAGCAAAGATAACTACGTGGTACCATTGATTATGGAAAACAAAACCGTGACAAAGAAAATTTTGTCTGCAGCAGGGTTCCATGTGCCTGGCGGTGAAGAATTTTCATCTTTTATTGAGGCACAAGAAGCACATTTGCGCTACGCCAATAAAGCGTTTGTCGTGAAACCAAAATCAACGAATTACGGTTTAGGAATTACCATTTTTAAAGAAGGCGCTTCGTTGGAAGACTTTACGGAAGCGTTACGGATTGCTTTTAAAGAGGACACAGCGGTTTTAATTGAAGAGTTTTTACCTGGAACAGAATATCGGTTCTTTGTGTTAGATAATGATGTAAAAGCCATCATGTTGCGCGTGCCAGCCAATGTTACCGGAGATGGCAAACACACTGTAGAAGAATTGGTGGCCGCTAAAAATAGTGATCCATTGCGGGGGACCAATCACCGTGCACCACTAGAGTTAATCCAGTTAAATGATTTAGAAAAACTAATGTTGAAAGAACAAGGTTTAACTATCTATTCTGTGCCAGAAAAAGAGCAAATCGTGTACTTGCGAGAAAATTCTAATGTTAGCACGGGCGGGGATTCGATTGATATGACCGATGTCATTGATGATAGTTATAAACAAATCGCCATTGAGGCCGTAGCTGCTTTAGGAGCCAAAATTTGTGGCATTGATTTAATCATTCCTGACAAAGACGTAAAAGGCACACGTGATAGCTTAACGTACGGGATTATCGAAGCGAACTTTAATCCAGCCATGCACATGCATGTGTATCCATACGCTGGACAGGGTAGACGCTTGACAATGGACGTTTTAAAACTTTTATACTCAGAAGTGGTTCAATAAAAAAAGAATACCGCAAAAAAATTCATAATAGATTTTTTGGCGGTATTCTTTATAAAAACGTTTTCTTGGTGAACCCAATAGGTTATACTAAAACTATTACCAATGAAAGTTGTATGACGGTGGCTCTGAGTTAGAGAGGCAGGTGATGCCTATGTGTATCCGATGCACTTTAACGAAAGGAGCATTTTTTTGTCAATCGAAGCGACATTGGAATTGATGATTAGTTTTGCTCTGAGGCTAAGGCGAAAGCGTTTAGCTCCGAGAACCAAGTAGGTATTATTCATCATCGAATCACTACGTTCTTCGTGATTCTCAACAATTTCGGCTTATTTCCGAAGGACCTTCAACTCTTAGAGCTTTAGCTCTTAGAAGTTGTTGAGATCGAAGCAACGCGTAGTGTTGCTTTTGTTCAGCTGATTAGCGTTTGTTGCGTTACTGATTTTCGGTATCCTTGAAGCAACGAAAAACGATAAAAAATAACCGTTCATAAGCTTAGACGGCTGAACGGTTAAACAGTAATAAAAACTTAACTCAGTAAGCCACCAGTTCTTATAACTGGTGTTGGTATAAAAGGAGAGGTATGTACCCGCATACCTCTCTTTTTCATCTTTATAATAGCATAATTCTATTATAAATGGAAGCGCTCATAACTTTCCTTGAGCTTTTTATGATTGAAATAGTTTTTGCCAAAAGCCTTTTTTAGCTTTTGGCTCTTCTTTTGGCGTTTCTGTTGCTTGAGGATATTTTTCTGTAACGTCAATCACAGGTTCATCGACTGCATGTTTTTCAGCTAACAGTAAGCCGAGAGAGTCAGGGTTGTTCTCCACAAAATTGTTAACAATCTTAAAGTTTGCGCCATGCTGATTTAATAATTTAATATAGGTACTTTGCAGGTCAGAAGAGATTTCGCCATTTAAAAGTACTGTAACTTCAGGATGCTTCGCTAATTCTTCTAATAAATGTTTTTGGTTCTGTGCATCTTTCATTTCAGCGACGGTCATGGAGAGACGGCAGCGTTCACGAAATGTGCCCATGTATTTGTGTTGTTCTTCAGGATTAACGAGGGGCGTACCGTACATTCCTTTATCCAGACGTTGTTGTAAGTCATCATTCGCCATTCAGTAACACTCCTTTCCTAACGTTTCCCTCCATTATAGCATATCTTAGATAAGTCGTTGGTCAGTCGGCTTGAGAAGAAGTTTTTAATAAAGGAAAAAAAGTGGTTGCATTTGTGATGATTTTCTCATACACTGTAATTAAGAATGAGAATCATTCTCAATTAAATAAAAATGGAGTTTTCTCATGAAAAAGATTGGTTTGTTTGTTCTACTATTACTTTTCAGCTTATTGTCATTAGTGATAGGGGTGAAGGACATTGCACTTTCTCAGTTGTTTCAATTAGATGCGCAGCAACAATTTGTTTTATTTACCACCCGTGTTCCCCGCACGTTGAGTTTAATCATTGCTGGTAGTACGATGAGTATTTCTGGATTGATTATGCAGCAACTCACACAAAATAAATTTGTCGCTCCTAGTGTCGCTGGAACAACCGATAGTGCAAGGTTGGGTATTTTAGTCGCAATGTTATTTTTCCCAACAGCTCCGTTTCTCTATCGAACGGCAATTGCTTTTATTTTTGCGCTAAGCGGGACCTTGTTATTCTTAGCGCTCATTCGATTATTACCAAGTAAGAATCAAGTGATGGTCCCTTTGGTGGGCGTGATGTTTGGTAACATTCTAGGTTCAATTGCCACATTTTTTGCCTATCAATACCAATTGGTTCAAAATATGTCTGCTTGGTTACAAGGAAATTTTTCCACAGTTATGAAAGGGAATTATGAATGGTTATTCTTAATGATTCCTTTGTGGTTTGTTATTTATTTATTTGCTTATCATTTCACTGTCGTTGGTATGGGTGAAGCATTTGCAAATAGTCTTGGCGTCCATTACCAGCGAATTCAGTTTTTAGGTTTGACGCTGGTTGCTTTAGCAAGTGCCATCGTTTTATTGATGGTGGGGAATATTCCGTTTTTAGGGGTTGTGATTCCCAATCTCGTGTCTTTACGTTATGGCGATCATATGAAAAATACCTTGTGGTTAACTGGGATTTGCGGGAGTTTGTTCTTGTTAATCTGTGATATTTTAGCACGAGTATTGATTGCCCCCTATGAAATTCCTGTCAGCGTGGTTGTCGGAACATTAGGGAGCATTTTGTTCATTTTATTATTACTAAGGGGGCGCAAACAATGAAACGGCCTTTAAAAAAATGGCTTTCATTACTTTTGCTTTTAGCTGCCGTAGTAATTGTGAGCCTTTGTTATTTAACTTATAACACGTATGGCAATTGGTCCTTTGCTTTGGCGTTACGAGGCAAAAAGTTATTGGCTTTTATTTTTGTTGGAATCGCTGCGGCTTTTTCAACTATTAGTTTTCAAACAGTCACGCAAAATCATTTCCTAACGCCAAACATTTTAGGGATGGATTCCTTGTATGTCTTTGTGCAGACGGTGTTATTTTTTCTTTTAGGAGGCGCACAAGCGTTAGGCCAAGTAAGTCTTGGGTCGTTTTTGATGAACGTCTTTTTAATGGTGTTTTTAAGTACTAGTTTATCGTATTTTCTATTACGCAAAAATCAATCCGATTTATTTTTATTATTGATGATTGGCATGATTTTAGGTACTTTTTTCAGTAGTATTAGTACGTTTTTACAAGTGATTATGGATCCTAACGAATACGACTTACTCCAAGGAAAGTTGTTTGCCAGTTTCGGTAACGTCAATAGTCAGTATCTCGTTTTCGTTGGTGTGGCGGTACTCATAATTTGTGGGATACTTTGGCGGGAAAGTTACCGTTTAGACGTTTTACATTTAGGGAACCATCAAGCCCAGAATTTGGGGATTGCTGTGAATCAGTTTCAATTAGTGTTGTTGTGTTTGATCAGTAGTCTGGTCGGCTTATCAACAGCATTAGTGGGACCGATTACATTTTTAGGTTTTATCGTGGCCAATATGAGTTATCAATTCATGAAAACCTATCGCCACCGAGAACTGTTTGTGGCAGGGAGTTTAATAGCAGTCTTTTTACTGGTGTTCGGTCAATTGATGGTTGAACAGGTCTTTCATTTGAATACCCCGCTAAGTGTGGTGATTCAATTTGTTGGGGGCGTTTATTTTATATGGAAAATTATTGCAGAAAGGAAGCAACGCACATGATCCAGATGAGTGATGTATCAAAAAAATATGGCGATAAATTTGTCGTTTCAGACATTGATTTACCTATTTCTGAAGGCAAATTAACGGCCTTTATTGGGCCAAATGGCGCTGGGAAAAGCACGCTGCTAGCCATGATGAGTCGCTTAATTCCCAAAGATACCGGGGAAATTTATCTGGACAAGCAAGAAGTAAAAACCTGGAAGCAATCGGCTTTTTCACAAAAAATTGCCCTTTTAAAACAAGCCAACGGTGTACAACTTAAATTAACTGTGCGAGAACTGGTCAATTTTGGTCGTTTTCCTTATTCCAAAGGTCGCTTAAAAAGCGCTGACCACGAAAAAGTAACAGAAGCACTGGAACAATTGGGCTTAACTGAAATGGCGGAAGAATACATTGATACCCTTTCTGGGGGCCAATTACAAAGGGCGTATATTGCCATGATTTTAGCCCAAGATACCGATTATATTTTATTAGATGAGCCCTTAAATAACCTCGACATGAATTATGCGGTTCAAATGATGCAGATTCTTAAACGCTTAGTGGATGAACTAGGAAAAACGATTCTGATTGTTCTACATGATATTAATTTTGCCGCAAGCTATGCAGATGAAATTGTCGCCATGAAAGGCGGAAAGCTCTATGCGCATGGCGCAACAGAAGAAGTTATTCAAACAAGTATTTTAAATGATCTTTATGAAATGAATATCCGGATTTGTGAAATTGAAGGAAAACGCTTTTGTCTTTATCACTAAATCGGGCAATTTAAAAATAACGTTTTTGGAGGAAAAGAATGAAAAAGAAATTTTTAGCAATGATGGCAGTTTCAATGATGGGACTGTTAATGTTAAGTGCTTGTCAAACAAATAAAAAAACAGCAGATTCTGCAACAACAGAAACAACAGCTAAAACGGAAGTCACAGTCAAAGACACCAATGGTCAATTAACCGTTCCCAAAAATCCTAAGAAAGTCGTTGTTTTTGATAATGGTTCCTTGGATACAATGGATGCACTAGGTGTCGGTGACCGCGTGGTAGGTGCGCCAACTAAAAATATCCCTGCGTATTTGAAAAAATACCAAAAAGTTGAATCAGCAGGCGGCATTAAAGAACCAGATTTAGAAAAAATCAATCAACTAAAACCAGACTTAATTATTATTTCTGGTCGTCAACAAGATTATCAAGAACAATTAAAAGCCATTGCGCCAACCATTTACTTAGCTGTAGATGCCAAAAATCCTTGGGCATCAACGAAACAAAATATCGAAACATTAGGCACTATTTTTGATAAAGAAGAGGTAGCTAAAGAAAAAATAACTGGCTTAGAAAAAGAAATTGCTGACGTGAAAAAAAAAGCAGAAGCTAGCGCGAATAATGCGCTTGTTGTGTTAGTTAACGAAGGACAACTTTCCGCTTACGGAAAAGGCTCTCGTTTCGGTTTAATTCATGATACATTTGGCTTCAAAGCAGCAGACGATAAGATTGAAGCTTCCACTCATGGGCAAAGTGTTTCTTACGAATATGTTTTAGAAAAAAATCCTGGGATTCTCTTTGTGGTAGATCGCACCAAAGCAATTGGTGGCGACGATTCAAAAGATAACGTCGCTGCAAACGAATTGATTCAAAAAACCGATGCTGGTAAAAATGATAAAGTCATTATGCTTCAACCAGATGTTTGGTATCTAAGCGGTGGTGGATTAGAATCAATGCATTTGATGATAGAAGACGTTAAAAAAGGATTAGAGTAAAATTGTTTTAGAAAAGAGGAATTGAAACCTCTTTTCTTTTTTTAATGAAAAACAAAAAAGTTTTAAATTAAAAATGTGGTTGACGACCTCGAAAATGTTTGCTAAACTATCCGTAAATCAGTATGATTGATGAAACAAATAAAAGAACAAAATGTGATGAGAAGGAAAGTACTTTTTAAAATAGCTTGCAGAGAGCCTCGTTTGGTGAGAAGAGGTAGTGACGTTAAAGGGGAAAATGGCCTTTGAACAGGTTGGTTGAAGCCGTTCGCTTAAACCAATTCAGGTGCGCCTGTTATAGCGCTACAGTATGATTGTACTGGAAACGAGCGGATCTTTTTTAGCGAAGAGATCAACAAAGGTGGTACCGCGATTGCATAAGCATTCGTCCTTTTTAGGACGAATGCTTTTTTTATTTGTTTAAAAAATATGAGGGGGCAACAACATGAAATTGGGGAAAAAAGTAGTAGGTTTGATTGCAACAGGGTTTCTTTTAGCCGCATGTGGCGGAACCAAAGAAGCGGCAGAGAAAGTAGATTCGGGAAATTTAGCAGCTGAACAAAAAATCAGTATTAGTTCACCTGCACCAATCTCAACATTGGATACAACACAAACAACAGATAAAAATACCTTTACAATGGCACAACATTTATTTGAAGGCCTTTATCGGTTTGATGATGATAGTGCCACGGTGCCAGCTCTAGCTAAAGATGTCAAGATTAGTGACGATGGGCGCAAGTACCACTTTACCTTGCGGGAGGGGATTAAGTGGAGCAACGGCGAGCCAATTACGGCCCAAGATTTTGTTTATTCTTGGAAAAAACTGGTGACACCAGCGACGATTGGACCGAATGCCTATTTACTAGACAGTGTTAAAAATAGTTTTGAAATACGCAACGGTGAAAAGTCAGTCGATGAATTAGGGATTTCAGCCCCTAATGACAAAGAATTCATTGTTGAATTAAAACAGGCCCAACCTTCCTTCTTAGCAGTCGTTTCGATTGCTTGGTTAGCGCCACAAAATCAAAAATTTGTCGAAGCGCAAGGCAAAGATTACGCCTTGGATAGTGAACATTTACTTTATAGCGGGCCATTTACGCTAGCCAATTGGGATGCGACTTCAGATACTTGGACATTGAAAAAAAATCCAGAATACTATGATGCGGATCAAGTGAAACTGGAAGAAGTTGCGGTTAGTACAATCAAAGAAGATAATACTGGGATTAACTTATATCAAGCGAATGAACTAGACTTAGTTCGCATTAACGGACAATATGTTCAACAATATCAAGATGATCCAGGCTATGTCAGTCATCCAGATGTGGCCAACTACTTCTTAGATTTCAACAAAAAAGAAGGAACGCCATTAGCGAATGTTCATTTACGAAAAGCGATTGGCCAAGCAATTGATAAAGAAGCCTTAACACAAAGTGTCTTAAACGATGGGTCAAAACCCCTCAACGGATTGATTCCAAGTAAACTTTATGCGAATCCAGAAACAGATGAAGATTTCCGAGCATACAGTGGCGAATATTTGAAAAATGACGTCAAAAAAGCCCAAGCTGAATGGACGAAAGCCCAAGCGGATGTCGGTAAAAAAGTGAAACTTTCCTTGCTGGCGGCAGATACAGATCAAGGAAAACGAATTGCTGAATATGTTCAAAGTCAGTTGCAAGAAAATCTGCCAGGTTTAGAAATTACCATTTCATCGCAACCAAGTAATAATGTGAACCAATCGCGACGTGAAAAAAATTATGAGTTGTCTCTTTCAGGATGGATTGCCGGCAGTAGTGAATTAGACTCTTACTTTAACTTATATGCGGGAGAATCAAGTTACAATTATGGCAATTATCATAATGCCAAATACGACCAACTGGTAGAAGATGCGCGAACGATTAATGCCAATAATCCAGAGAAACAATTTGCAGAATACAAAGAAGCGGAAGACATCTTGTTGAACCAAGATGCTGCCCAAGTACCGCTGTATCAAAGTGCCTCAAATTATCTAATCAATCCTAAATTGAAAGGCATTAGTTATCACTTGTATGGGGATTATTTCCACTTGCGCAATGCCTATTTAACAGAATGATTCAGGAAGAAGGAGTAAAAAATGGAAAAATTAGTCGAACGATTTTTAACTTACGTGAAAGTTAACACCCGTTCAGATGCCAACAGTCAAACCACACCGACGACGGTCGGTCAAGTGGTTTTAGCCAAAATGATTGAAACAGAACTTCATGAATTAGGTTTGGCCGATGTGCATTATAACGAACAAAACGGCTTTTTAACGGCACGGTTGCCTGGTAACCAACCTGCAGCGAAGAGTATTGGGTTGATTGCACATCTGGATACGGCGGATTTTTCAGCAGAAAATATTCGTCCCCAAGTCATCACTAATTATGATGGCCAAGATGTCCTCTTGAATCAAGAACAAGGCATCGTTTTATCGGTTGCTGAATTTCCCAATTTAAAAGAGTATCAAGGGGAAACGTTGATTACTACAGACGGAACCACACTTTTAGGAGCAGATGACAAAGCGGGAATTGTCGAGATTTTAGCTGCTGTTGAGTATTTTTTGGCACATCCAGAAGTAGCGCGGGGCGATGTTTGGCTCGCCTTCGGTCCAGATGAAGAAATTGGACGCGGGGCCGATCAATTTGATGCGCCGAACTTCCCAGTCGCTTTTGCGTATACAATCGACAGTGGCCGCGTGGGGCATTTCGAGTATGAAACGTTTAACGCTGCTCAAGCTGTGATAACAATTGAGGGAACCAGTGTCCATCCGGGAACGGCCTATGGTTCGTTAGTAAATGCCATTAAATTAGGCGAACAACTTGATCAATCACTACCGCAAAAGGAAGTGCCAGAACAAACACGTGGAAATGAAGGATTTTATTTACTCAATAAATTTACAGGAAGTATTGAAAAAGCAGAACTTGTCTATATCATTCGGGATCATGATCAAGAAAACTTTCAAGCGAGAAAGCAATTTTTGGAAAAACAAGTCCAACGTTTAAATGCGCTGGCGGATAAACCCAGACTAACAATTACTTTCCAAGACCAATACTATAATATGAAGGAAATCATCGAAAAAGATTGGACTCCTGTAGAATTGGCCGTCCAAGCAATGGAAAGTTGTGACATTGAACCAATCATCACACCATTTCGTGGCGGGACAGATGGTTCTAAGATTTCTTTCATGGGCATTCCCACGCCTAATCTATTTACAGGTGGCGAGAATTTTCATGGGCAATATGAATTCATTACCGTTGAATCAATGGCCAAAGCTGTTCAGACGATCATTGCCATCATTCGCTTAAACGCTAATTAAAGAAACACGCAAGGGAAATGCCGATTTTCCTTGCGTGTTTCGCTGTTTTTCGGTAAAGTATGTAGAAAAGTAGGGAGTTTTGCTCATGAATTATCCATTGATTTTTGCAGAAAACCAACGAATCGAAACCGAACGCTTGATTTTAAGGCCCGTCACATTAGCCGATGCAGAGGATATGTACGAATATGCTTCAGATGAGGAAACGGTCCGCTATGTGTTTTTGAAAAATCAAACAATCGCTGAAACAAGACAAAACATTGCTAAATTTTTTATGGGGGAACCTTTAGGAAAATATGGGATTGAAGTGAAAGAAACGGGCAAAATGATTGGCACGATTGATTTGCGGGTCAATGAAACCAATAATATTGGAGAATTAGGCTATGTCTTGAACCGTGCCTTTTGGGGCAATGGCTACATGCCTGAAGCCGCGAAGGCGTTAGTTGAACTGGGTTTTGCAAAAATGAAACTCATGAGAATCTTTGCTTTACATGATCAAGACAATCCAGCTTCTGGTCGTGTCATGGAGAAAATTGGTTTTACCTACGAAGGAACACTACCCAGTGCTCGAATTAGTAAAGGGAAAATTGTCACAGATGTTTATCGTGGGATGACACTGGAAACATGGCAAAATCGACAAAAATAGAAGCGGAAGACAAGTTAAGAGAGGAATTAGAGAAATGTTGATGTTTACAGAAAAAGAATTCGCAGCCTTTGAAGTTGCTGGATTAGATGAACGAATGGCGGTTATCCGTGCGCAAATTCAACCTATTTTTAAAGAATTAGGCACGTATTTTGCCGAACAACTAGCGCCTGAACTAGGAACGGCGTTGTTTGTCCATATTGCGCAACATCGCCGTCGCACCGTGTATCCGCCAGAAAATACTTGGTCAGCACTTAGTCCGAATAAGCGCGGTTATAAAATGCAGCCGCATTTTCAATTAGGCATTTGGGGCGACTATGTGTTTATGTGGTTGTCATTCATTGATAATCCTAAAAATGAAAAGCAGATTGCGCAAGCCTTTTTAGAGAATCAGCAATTATTCCAAGCATTACCAGAAGATACGTATGTTTCCTTGGATCACACGGTTCCTCAAATTACTCCGCTGATGGAAACGGATTTAGAAAAAGCCTTAACTCGTTTTAGAGATGTAAAAAAAGGTGAGTTTGAAATTGGGCGCATCATTCCCAAAGATAGTGTCTTGTGGCAAAACCCTGAAAAAGCACGAGCTTATATGTTGGAAACCTATCAACAACTCCTGCCATTGTATCAATTAGCTGTTGCCCAATAAGAGAAACAGACAGTTATTTTGTGTTTTAGTGTTATTTTATCGAATTATCCAATCGTCAAAAATGAGAAAAGCTCACAATGTTAGTTTTAATTACTAACATTGTGAGCTTTTCTGTAGTTTGGCCAGTGAAAACTTAAGAAGTTGAAGATGTTTTTCAAGATATAAGTGTATTTTAAGCTTTTTTTTTACGTAATCCCTTTAAATAACAATGAAACAAAACTTGGTATATCGCTAACTTTCATAATTTTTATATTGAAAGTGTAAAATTTGTTAATTTCTCATGGGGGTTTCTTTGCTATTATGGAAGTATGTAAAAAAGGTTGTTACACATGATGAGTATTAAAAGGAGGTTTTAAAATGAAAAAAAAGCGTTATTTAATGATTGCGTGCCTACTATTTTTCCCTAGTTTTTTTATAAATGTTGAAGCGTCTGATGGTGGTTCTAGTTCGGTGGGGGTGGAATTTTACAAAAAGGCACCCTCGCAAGTAGCTCCGAAAGAGCCCTCACCGAAAACAGACGCGCCAAGTTCGAGTCCCAAGGGGAAAGTGCAGGGGCAGGCTGGCACTAATCAAGCAGGAGTGGCAAGTGGTCAAGGTGCCACCACTGGCGATAAACAGCTACCGCGCACAGGGAGCAAGAGTCAGGCAAATCTTAGCATTCTTGGCTTAGCCTTAATTGGCTTGGTGGGAATCGTACATAGAAAGAAGGGGCAGCATGAAACAGATCAAATTTAAACAATTAGCAACATTTGGCTTATGTTGTTCATTATTAGTTAATTCATTAACAGGGATCACAGCTGTTGCGGAGACCATGACGATTGAAAGTAGTCCGACGGCAGAGTCTACGAAAGAAAGTACAGAGAAAAATACTAAGGAAAGTACAAGAGAAACAGAATTACAGACAAATAAAACAGAAGAAGAGACTTCAAAAGTAGAAGTCACCAAGGAAGAAACTACTTCAGAAAAACAAGAGACCACGGAAACGGTTGAAGAAGGAAACTCAAAGGCTACGGAAGAGTTTAACGACTGAGGGAGTCTGTTACAACCAAAGCAAATTTCTCCTAAAGCAGCGAAAGCGGTAGAACAAACTGCGACTATTCCAGCTGTTACATATAGATTCGGCTTTATTAATGAAAAAGGAGCGATGATTGCACCATCTTCTTTTGTGATGCAAACTAATTTAACGACGGTCATGAATGCAACGTCGAAACAAGTCGGCACAGCTACTGGAGTAAATAATGGTAGTTTAAAACACTTGACAATACCAAGCCAAATGTTGACACATACAGCTGGGACTAACCCCGCCTTTTCAGGTGCAACAGATTTTCAACTAACAATTCCAAGATATTATAAGACGCCTACAGTAAAACCAGGAGCACACTATACAGGATCTAGTACGGCTTACCCAATAGCTACAACAAAAGTAAGATATATAAATAATACACATGAGGAACGTCTTGAAGTGAACGGGGAACAGTATCGCTTACATGCAACAACAACTGCCCATTCTTATGGAATGTATCAAAGTTATTGGGTGATAGATTCAACCAAAACAAGGCTGAACGGGGTTTTATCGCGTGCTATTACAGATAATGATGTAGGAAACAGCCAACCAAGCTATTACACCACAGACGATACGATGTATTATTTCTTAGAAAACCGCCGTATTACTGAGAATTTCGTCGATGCCACAGGTGCCAAAATTACACCACCAACTGGCTTCACACAAGGGAAACAAACAGTGATTGATAGTAGCCCGTACACCTTTAAACAAAGTGGCACTTTACCAGATACTTACACAAGTGGCGGTAAAACTTACAAGTTCAAAGGTTGGTACAAAGGCAAAACCAAACCAACAACCTTACAAACAACGAAAACACCAAGCTATGCAGTGACCTTTAATGATAATGATGATTTGAATGTGGTGTATGAGGTGGACACGACTAAAGACTACAATTTCCCAAGTAGAGCTGTAAGCTTCCAATTTGTCAATGAAGCCGGAGCAATTTTATTACCAACGCCTTTTACAATAACAACCGATTTACAACAAGAAATTAATTCCGCTTATACAAAGCTTGGATCAATTACTGGAACTAATTCAGGAAATACCAAACAGGTGACGATTCCTGCTAGAACGATTAGAGCAGATGTATCTTTAGGCGGTGTGAATAACTATGGAACGACTAATACGAGAATTACTATTCCAAAATTTTATGAAAATATCTCTGTCTACACGGGAAGTTCTTATACACAAGCTACGTTGAATCGTTATTCAACTGCAGATAATACATTAATCGGTAACCCAGCCAGTAATGCGCCATTGTATTACGGACTAAACAAAATGACAACAACACAATTTAAAATGGATGAATTTGATTCGACAACTACAATTCCAGAACAATCGAAGTATCTGTATAATTGATTGTATGTATCAGGAGCAACAAATCTATTTAATTCTTATTACACACCAGTAGGGACGATTTACTATCAGTTAACCAATCGCAAGGTTACCGAGAATTTCGTCGATGCCACGGGTGCTAAAATCACGCCGCCTGCTGATTTCACCCAAGGCAAACAAACCGTGATTGACAGTGATAACTTCACGTATACGAGCACCAAAGCCTTGCCAGCTAGCTACACAGCAGATGGTAAATCTTATCAGTTCAAAGGTTGGTACAAAGGTACTGATAAAACTGCGCTGAAAACGACGAAAACGCCAAGTTATGCCGTAACTTACGATGACAAAGATGACATGACGGCAGTCTATGAGGAAGTCCAAGCAACGGCAGAAATGACGGTCAATCGGTTACTAGAAGTTGTCCCCAATGAAGCTTCTATGATTTGGACAGTTAGACTAAAAAACACCAGTGAAGTTCCGTTGACCAATGTTAAACTAGCACCAACGGCCAAATGGGCGGCAGGTATTTCGGCGCCGACTCAATTAGCTGTTCGCATTGGTAGTACATCAAAAATTATCCCAGTGACGGCAGAACAATGGCGCACAGGAGTTAACTTGGGTGTGGAAATTCCGGTGAATGGTGAAGCTTTAGTGACAGTGAACACAGCGAAAATCACTGGAGAACCAAGGCAACTTTTAACCGCAGAAATGACAGCTAGCGGGAACTTTTCTGCAGTGACAGCTAGTAACTTTGTGCGTATTCAAGGCGAAGATCAAACGATTACGCCTGCGCCAGTAGAAGAAGGTTTCATTAGTACACCAACGTTTGATTTTGGGAAAATTACGATTAGCAGTAGTGCCAAACAGTACGGTCTGAAAAAAGCAGCCGATTATTATGGGAATGGTACGCGTAATCCATACTTGCGGATCAAGAAAAGCCAACCCAATTGGCAGTTGACAGCACAATTATCACAGCTCAAAGCATCTACCGATAGTTTGCCAACAAGTACGCGCTTATTATTAGGCAATGCGGATGTTGCAGCAATCGAAAACTATAATCAAGTCACAGAGTTAACGAATAAAGTGGGGGTTACGAAAGCCTTAACTTTGACGAGTGATGGCACCTCTACACCAGTAATTCTTAATAACCAATTTACAGGTAATGATGTCTACCAATTAGATTTTGATTTTGCTAGCGTGAAATTAGACGTCCCAGCCAATCAAGGGAAAATAAATGAGAAATATCAAGGGACGGTGACGTGGAACTTAGTCACTGGACCTTAAAAAAATAATAAACCACCCTCAAAAAGTCTAACTTTTGAGGGTGGTTTATTATTTTTATGGAAAGCCAATTTTATCTAACGGATAATAACGAAAAGTCAAAACACCTTCCACGCTCGTTTGTTTAACAAAGCCAAAGTAACGACTGTCATCTGAGCGCGGGCGATTATCCCCCAAGACAAAATACATGCCTTCTGGAACGGTCAGGGATTGGGTGGCTTCTAAGGTCTCTAGCGTAAAATCTTGGGTATAATTTTCATTTTTAGAGACATTTCGTTTAGCACTTGCTAAGTAATCTTCACTGAGTGATACACCATTAATATAAAGGGTATCATCGCGATACTCGACTGTTTCGCCAGGTAAACCAATTAAACGTTTGGCTACTCGTTGGCCGTTGCGAGGGCTAGGAAAAGCGATAATATCAAAGCGTTGTGGCTTTTTAATCGAAGTCACCCATAAACGGTCGTTGTTATGAAGTGTTGGTTCCATTGAAGAGCCATTCACCGCAGCAGGGGAGAAAACATAGTGTCGAATCAGCAAGACAGCGCCGACTAACAAAACCAACTGAACCAATCGTTTTAATAATGAGGACATGGACTTCACTCCTTTGTCCTTTTAGTGTACTACAGACAAGGAAAAGAAAAAAGTTTTCCCCTTAAGAAAGGTGTGCTAAAAAACGTTTCATAAAGCGTTGGCGAATTAAAATACCAACATAAGCAGCTGCGACAGCCTTGATGATACCAGGAATAATAAACGGAGCAAACCCGCCAGCAAAAGCGTTTGGCCACGGCAGATTTGCGGAATATTTCAACCAAATCATACCGAAAACTAAGGTAACTAAGGCGCCGGCAATATTTGCGATAATGGCCCAAGTATAGTTAAAGGTTGTTTTTTCTAAAATGTAACCAGTTAATAAGCCGTTAAAGATAAAGCCGATTAAATAGCCGCCAGTGGGTCCAAAGAGTACACCGAACCCGCTGGACATCCCAGCGTAAACGGGTAAACCAATTAATCCTAATAAGAAGTAAATTAAAATAGCGTAGGTCCCCGTTCGCTTGCCCAAAACGGTAGCGGTTAAGCCGATGGCAAACGTTTGTCCAGTTAAGGGGACAATCCCCAATGGAATTGTAAATTGTGAAAGTACAGCAATAATCACAGCGAATTCTGCTGCTAAAATTAAAGAGCGTAACGATGCTTTATTCATAAGAAGCCTCACTTTCTATTGTTAACCAATTATTATTATTTGGTTAACAATAGTTTAGCGGAAGTAAACAATTTTGTAAAGAGGGCAAAGAAAAAAACCTTGCCAAGAAAGGCAAGGTTTTGAAAGAAGGTAAGAACCGTAGTTCGACCTTTTGAAATCTTAAAGTTTTTGGTTGTAGTATTCAACGACAAGTGCTTCGTCGATTTCTGGGTAAAGTTCATCACGTTCTGGTAAACGAGTGAAGCTACCTTCTAATTTTTCAGTGTCAAAGCTTACGAATGCTGGACGTCCAACAGTTGCTTCAACTGCTTCTTTAATTGTTGAGATGTTTTGAGATTTTTCACGAACACCGATCACTTGACCAACTTCAACGTGGTATGATGGAATATCAACACGTTTGCCGTCTACAGTGATGTGGCCATGGTTAACTAATTGACGTGCTTGACGACGAGTAGTTGCAAGACCTAAACGGTAAACAACGTTATCTAAGCGTTGTTCTAGTAAAACCATGAAGTTAACACCGTGTTTACCTTCTTTGATTTTGCTTGCTTTAATGAACAACGTACGGAATTGACGTTCGTTCATGCCATACATATGACGTAATTTTTGTTTTTCAGTTAATTGCATTCCGTATTCAGAAACTTTACCACGGCTGTTAGGTCCGTGTTGTCCTGGTTTGTAAGGGCGACGAGCTAGTTCTTTACCAGTACCTGATAAAGAGATACCTAGACGACGAGATACTTTCCATGATGGTCCAGTATAACGAGACATTAAAAATTCCTCCAATAAATAAATGTTTTTTTGGAGTAAAATAATTAGATGAAAAATTCATATTCGTTCAGTTCATTCTTCAACCTTCGCCTTTGCAGCCGCGGTTACGCAGTTGAACCAAGTTTGGCAATGAACTGTTGACGAGTTATTATTCTTCTGCTGCAATTATTTTACACAAAATCTAGTATACTTAATAGGATAGGAAACGTCAAGGTTTTAAAGTGAAATCTGAAAAAAAGGTAGACAAAAACACTTTTCCTCATTAGAATAAGAGGAGATGTTTTGAAAATATAAGTTGAAAACGGAATGAAAGGGAGTTTACAATGAAGTCTGGTTCACCATTGTTTGAACAAATTGATAAATCCATCGACAAGAAAGTGAATTTATTCTCAAACAGCTTTTCCCGCTACGCTGTTCGTGCAATGCTTGCTTGTCTATTTTTAACGTTGGGAACAGCCGTTGCTTTTGCAATCGCAATTAAAGGAGAAGGAATTTCTCATGGTTTAGGGAAAATGCTTTACGCCTTCATGTTCAGTTGGTCACTTGTGATGATTTTATATATGAATGCCGAACTTGGTACCTCGAATATGTTGTACATGACTGTTGGCGTCTATCGTAAAAAAGTCAACTTTTCCTTAGCTGCAAAAATTTTATTTACCTGTATCTTATTCAATTTAATTGGTGGTGTCTTATTTGGTTTCTTGGTATCACTTACGGTGCCGTTCCAAGATTTACCAAAAGATAGTTTCTTCTTTACGTCGATTGCTGGAAAATTAGAAAAAACCACCCTGCAAATTTTAGTTGAAGCTATGTTCGCCAATATTGTGGTTAATACAGCCGTATTAGTGAGTATGCGAATGAAAGATGACGCCGGCAAAGTCGCGGCCATTATTTTCATTATCTTTATCTTTGCGTTCCTTGGTTTTGAACACGTGATTGCCAACTTCCCAGCCTTCAGTTTAGCTTACTTTGCTTCGAACGGCGCAATTGAAGCTTTCACAGCTGGTAATGTTGTTCATAATCTGTTCTGGGCCTTTATCGGTAACTTTATCGGTGGTGGCTTAATTATGGGTCTCGGCTATGCCTGGTTAGATAAAGACAACAAAAACTTAACGTATTTTGATTAATTGATCAACCAACTATACTAAAACATGGTACACTGTTTTAGTATAGTTTTTTTTATTATAAGGAGCGAAGGAATGGACACACTTCAATTTCAGAAGAACCCAGAAACAGCAGCAAAAATGTCTGCTTATATGAAACACCAATTTGTTTTTGCAGGCATCCCCGCCCCAGAACGTCAAGCGTTAAGTAAACAACTTTTAAAAGAAAGTCATACGTGGCCAAAGGAAAAATTATGCCAAGAGATTGAGGCTTACTATCAAAAAACAGAACGAGAATATCAGTATGTCGCTATTGATTTAGCTCTTCAAAATGTTCGGAGATTTTCATTAGAAGAGGTCGTAGCGTTTAAAGCCTATGTTCCACAAAAAGCGTGGTGGGATAGTGTGGATGCTTGGCGAAAATTTTTTGGGTCGTGGGTGGCGTTGCATCTGACTGAATTGCCAACGATTTTTGCCCTTTTTTATGGCGCTGAAAATTTCTGGAATCGGCGTGTTGCGCTGAATTTACAGTTGATGTTGAAAGAAAAGACCAATCAGGACCTGTTGAAAAAGGCGATTATTTATGATAGAACTACAGAGGAGTTCTTCATTCAAAAAGCGATTGGCTGGTCATTACGCCAATATAGTAAAACGAATCCGCAATGGGTCGAGGAATTGATGAAAGAATTAGTGTTGAGTCCTTTAGCACAACGAGAAGGCAGTAAATATTTAGCGAAAGCGAGCGAATAAGGAGAAATGATGGAAAGAAAACTTTTTGCATTTGATATTGATGGGACGTTGTTAAATTCGGAGAAGAAAGCATTGGATAGCACGAGAGAAGCGCTAGCAAAATTGCGGGAGCAAGGACACTTAGTTACGCTGGCAACTGGCAGAAGTCGTTATATGGCGCAAGAGGTGATTTGGGATTTAGATTTTACCAATTACGTATTATGTAATGGCGCCGCGGCTTTTGTGGATCATGAGCAATATTATCAAAATTTATTGCATGCTGAAGCGTTGGAACGTTTGGCACAAGACAGTGATCAACGCGGCTTAGGATTTGCTTGTGTGGGCTTAGATGATATTAAGAAGAGCAACCAACACCGTGCTGAAAAAATGGAAATTGCGATGAACTCTTTTCATTTTCATTCACCTGCTTATGATGAACACTTTTACCGTCAAAATGATATTTACCAAGCGTTGGCTTTTTATGACGCAGAAGATCAGTGTACGTTTGAAGAAGAATACCCAGAATTTCGCTTTATTCGCTGGCACCAACATAGCGTAGATGTTGTGCCTAAAGATGGCTCAAAATCAGCTACGTTAACGTATTTAGCCAAACGTGTGGGCATTGATGCAAAAAATATCATTGCCTTTGGGGACGGCGAAAATGACCGAGAAATGCTAAGCCATGCAGGGATTGGCGTCGCAATGGGCAACGCGAGTCCTTCCATTCAAGAAGTGGCCACAATGGTCACAGATACCAATGATAATGATGGCATTTGGAAAGCCTTAAAAAAAATGAAGGCCATTTAAAAAAACTGCACCGTTTGTCTGAAAACAAACGGCGCAGTTTTTTTTATTCGATGACTAAAACGCCCTCTTTTAAAGCAAATGGATTTTCTTTGTTAATATGATCGTAGAACATGATGCCATTAATATGATCAATTTCATGTTGAACCACAATCGCTTCGTAGTTTTTTAAACGAACTTTGTGTTTTTCGCCAGCCATGTCAAAATAACTGACGGTAATTTTGTTATGACGAACGACATACCCAGGCACATCCCGATCGACAGATAAACAGCCTTCCCCTTCACCTAAACATACATCTTGCACAGAATGGCTCAAAATTTTAGGGTTGTACATTACCGTACTTAATGAAGGCTTTTCGTTTTCTGGGTCGTTACTAGGAACATGGACAGCAATAATTCGTTTAGAAATATCTAATTGTGGTGCAGCTAAACCAACGCCACCACGTAATTGTAATTCTTCGGCTTTGACTGGATCTTGACTATTTTTTAAGAAAGTCAACATGTCCTCACCTAATTGTCGGTCTTCCTCAGTGATAGGGACAGGCACTTCTTCTGCCACAGCACGAAGTGTGGGATTCCCTTCACGAATAATATCTTTCATTGTAATCATTCAATGGTTCCTCCTTTGAAACATAAAAAAATTCTTCTTTTATTTATTCATGCGCTGAAATAATCAGTTGTTTACCACCATTTAGTGTATCACAAAATCACCAAAAAAGGGGCTAGATTGTTTAAAAAAACTGTCGAATAATAGAGATTAAGCTTGCATTTTAGCGGTGTTTCCTGTAAAGTAAGCTTGTGTGGAAACACACCATCTATCACTTGGTTTAGCGAGTCACCAACGCTTCACTCAGTGATCAGACGAATAATAGAGAAAGAGGTGGAACAAATGGCAATTTCACAAGAAAGAAAAAACGAAATCATTAAAGAATACGCACGTCATGAAGGAGATACTGGTTCTCCAGAAGTACAAATTGCTGTCTTAACTGAAGACATTAACCAATTGAACGAACATGCGCGTACACACAAAAAAGATCACCATTCTTACCGTGGTTTAATGAAAAAAATCGGTCACCGTCGTAACTTGTTAGCTTACTTACGTAAAACTGACATCCAACGTTACCGCGAATTGATCCAACGTTTAGGATTACGTCGTTAATCATTACGTATAAAGCGAGGTTCAATCAGAATCTCGCTTTTTATCTTATTGTCACTATTGAAGGTCCTCTTTGGAAAGTTTTTAGGAACTACTAACCAAATGAAAGAGCAACAACGACTTGTTACTTTTTCATTTGTTTAGTAGCCGTCTGACTTTTCCAAAGAGCAAGAGTAAAGGAGAAGAATTATGACAGAAAAACAAGTCTTTAAAACAACTTGGGGCGGCCGCCCACTAGAAGTAGAAATCGGCCAATTAGCCAAACAAGCCAATGGAGCTGTCTTAGTACGTTACGGCGATACGGTCGTTTTAAGTGCTGCTGTTGCCTCTAAAGAAGCAAAAGATGTAGACTTTTTCCCATTAACTGTAAACTATGAAGAAAAAATGTATGCGGTAGGAAAAATTCCTGGTGGCTTCATTAAACGTGAAGGTCGTCCAAGTGAACGTGCGACATTAACCGCTCGTTTAATCGACCGTCCTATTCGTCCAATGTTCTCAGAAGGCTTCCGTAACGAAGTCCAAATCACAAACATCGTTATGAGTGTGGATCAAGATTGTACACCAGAAATGGCTGCAATGTTTGGGTCTTCCTTAGCGTTAGCAATTTCAGATATTCCGTTTGATGGACCAATTGCTGGTGTTGACGTTGGTCGTATTAATGGCGAATATGTTTTAAACCCAACGGTAGAACAAGCGGAACAAACAGATATTGAATTAACTGTTGCTGGAACAAAAGAAGCCATCAACATGGTTGAAAGTGGTGCTAAAGAAGTATCAGAAGAAGATATGTTAGGTGCCTTACTTTTCGGTTTTGATGCCATTAAAGAACTAGTGGCGTTCCAAGAAGAAATCGTTGCCGCTGTAGGTAAACCAAAAATGGACGTGGACTTATTACAAGTGGACGCTGATCTTAAAAAAGAAATTTTTGATGCGTACTACAATACAATGAAAACAGCCGTAATGACGGAAGAAAAATTAGCACGTGAAGTTGAAATTGACAAAGTAAAAGATACAGTCAAAGAAGTTTACGCTGAAAAATTTGCGGAACACGAAGAAGAAGCGCAACTACTAAAAGAAGTGAAACAAATTGCGGAAGATCTTGAAAAAGATGTCGTACGTGAGTTAATCACGATTGATAAGATTCGCCCGGATGGCCGTAAATTAGACGAAATTCGTCATTTATCATCAGAAGTAAGTATTTTACCACGTGTGCATGGTTCTGGCTTATTTACTCGGGGTCAAACACAAGCTTTATCCGTTTGTACATTAGCGCCTTTAGGGGAACATCAAATTATCGATGGATTGGGTGTCCAAGATAGCAAACGTTTCATCCATCATTATAACTTCCCGCAATTCTCTGTTGGTTCAACAGGACGCGCGGGCTCACCAGGTCGTCGTGAAATCGGTCACGGTGCGTTAGGTGAACGTGCCTTAGCACAAATTATTCCATCAGAAGAAGACTTCCCTTACACAATCCGCTTAGTAGCAGAAGTGTTAGAATCAAATGGTTCTTCTTCACAAGCAAGTATTTGCGCGGGAACATTAGCATTAATGGATGCGGGTGTGCCAATTAAAGCGCCAGTTGCAGGTATTGCAATGGGTCTTGTTAGTGATGGCGAAAACTATACAATCTTAACAGATATTCAAGGTTTAGAAGACCACCTTGGCGATATGGACTTTAAAGTAGCAGGAACGAAAGACGGAATCACTGCTTTACAAATGGACATCAAAATCCAAGGAATTACAGAACAAATTTTAACGGAAGCATTAGACCAAGCGAAGAAAGCACGGATGGAAATTCTAGAAGAATTAACAACAACGATTGCTGCTCCTCGTGAAGAATTAAGTCAATATGCACCGAAAATTGAAATGATTCAAATTAAACCAGCGAAAATTAAAGATGTCATTGGTAAAGGTGGCGAAACAATCAACAGCATCATTGATGAAACTGGTGTTAAGATTGATATCGATCAAGACGGTAACGTAAGTATTGCTTCATCAGATGCTGAAATGATTAAAAAAGCCATCAAGATTATTGAAGAATTAACCAAAGAAGTTGAAGTCGGTCAAGTTTACTTAGCAAAAGTTGTCCGCATTGAAAAATTTGGTGCGTTTGTTAACCTAATTAAAGGCAAAGATGGCTTGATTCATATTTCTCAATTAGCAAACGAACGTGTGAACAACGTTGAAGATGTCGTGAAATTAGGCGACGAAGTCCTTGTCAAAGTAACTGAAATTGACAAACAAGGCCGTGTCAACGTGTCAAGAAAAGCATTATTAAACGAAGAAAACAAAGAAAAATAATTTCTTTTTAAACCAACGAAAACCAAGGAAGTTTCCTTTCTTTTCGTTGGTTTTTTCGTTGAAAATAAGCCCTAAAAAAGAAATGATAAAAAAAGCTAAAGACGATCGCCAACTCTTTTGTTTATAGTCAATTAGTGGTAAAATTAATACTATCAGTCTGAAGAATATCTGGGGTGTCTTTGTGAAAAAATTTAATCCAAATAAAAATATAATCATTACCTTAATTTTAGTCATTATTTTAGTAACCATTATTAGTTTAACTGCTGCGCAACGTTCTGAAAAAGGCAAAACCAATGTCGTTCAAGGTGGCGTCAACAATAGCGTTAGTATGGTGGATCGTGTGATTTCTTTTCCAGCTCGTGTGGTGGAAAACGGCTTGTCTTCAATGGGCAATTTAATTAACACGTTTAAAGAAAATGAACGTCTAAAAGAAAAAATTGATAGCTATAATGAATTAGCTGTCCAAAACAATAACTATAAACGCGAAATTGATAGTTTAAAACAAGAATTGAATCTGAACGAAACGTTAGCTAACTATGAAAAAGTAACTGCGAATGTCATTACGCGTTCGCCGGATACTTGGCAAGACTTATTAATTATCGATAAAGGAACCAATGACGGCATTGAAGCGGGCATGGCGGTCATGGCGCAAAAAGGGTTAGTGGGGCGTGTTATTGAAGTCAATGCAACGACTGCAAAAGTGGAACTACTAACGTCTAAAAATGTTAACTCGAACCATTTCCCTGTGCGAGTAACTTCCGCAAATGGCGAATCGTTTGGTTTACTTAAAAATTACGACAATAAGACAAATGCATTAATTGTGTCACAATTAACTGGCGATGCCACTCTGAAAGAAGGCGATGTCGTTCAGACTTCTGGCTTAGGGGGTAATTCACCAGCCGATTTAGCGGTAGGAACAGTTATTAAAGTGAAACCAGATAGTTTTGGTTTAGATCGTGAAGTCTATGTGAAACCTTATGCGGATGTCTATGGTATCTCCGTTGTGACGGTCGTGAAAAGATCGGCAGGGGAAAGCGAATGATTCGGAAAGAGTATTTAAAATACATCACACCTATTCTCTTGTTTTTCTTAATGTTAATTGATGCTCATTTAACAAAGTCTTTTGAAACGTGGACAAGTAATGTTTACTTCGCCAGTTCTCATCTGCTGTTACTTGCGTTTATGTTCGTCGTTCCTAATTTTTCTAAACGTTATTTATTAATTACTTCGTTAATTTTAGGCTTTATTTGCGATAGCTACTACATTGGCATTATCGGGATTTATACAGTCGCACTGACGATTTCGGTTATGTTGATGTATACATTTAAAGAAGTAATTCAAACAAATTTACTAACTGGTTTTTTTGGGATCGTTATTTTTACCACGTTGTATGAACTGATTGCGGTACTGATTCAAGTGGCCTTTCATTTAGCGGATGTCAGCCCGATTTTATTTATTACGCGTGTGTTGGGCCCTACATTGCTATTGAACATGGTGTGGTATGTTATTTTATCTTATCCGCTGAAAAAACTGTTTTCCGTAAAATAAAAATTGAAAATTTTGTTCGTTTGCGAAAAATGCTCATTTGTTAGCATTTTTCGCTTTTTTTATTTTCTTTAAATAACAAAACAATGAGAAGATTACCCTGGAGCCTTGAAGAAAGTTGTGAAAAAAGTGAAGCTTTTTTTTGTCATTTACAAGAAGAAAATTGAAATATTACTGTAACATCCATATTATCTCAGTGACATACAGCTATGCTACAATTGCTCTATCGTTGAAAAAGAGAAATTTATTCAAATTTTAATAAATAATAAAAAAGCTTAACAAAAAAGGATTTTCGGAGGACAACAGATTGAAGAAAAGTGTATTATCGGCTCTAATGGTATGTTCCATTACATTAACAAGCGTAGCGTTGCCATCCGCAGCATTTGCAGATGAATACGATACAAAGATTCAACAACAAGATCAAAAAATTAATGCGTTAACAAGCCAAATGTCAGATGCAGAAGCAAAAGTTGCCGCGATTGAAAATGATATGGTTGAAACGGCCAAACAAATCGATACATTAACAGCTAAAAAGAACAAGCTATCATCAGAAGTATCTAAATTATATAGTGAAATTTCTGATTTGAATGTCCGTATTCAAAAACGTGAAGTACAAATGACAAAACAAGCACGCGATGTCCAAGTGAATGGTCAAAGTGATTCAATTATTGATGCTGTCTTAGATGCAGATTCAGTAGCAGATGCAATTGGTCGCGTTCAAGCGGTCTCAACAATGATGAGCGCCAACAATGAATTACTAGAACAACAAAAAGAAGACAAAGCGACTGTTGAAAAGAAAACAAAGAATGTTGAAAAACAAATTGCTGAATTAGAAGCAGCAACAAAAGAATTAAATGACAAAACAGAATCATTAAAAACATTGAAGATCCAACAAGAAGTGGCTAAAAATGATTTAGAAGCACAACGTTCTGAAGAACAAGGGAAAAAAGACGGCTTCATTAAACAGAAAAAAGAAGCGGAAAAACGTTTAGCAGAAGAACAAGCACGCCAACGTGCAGCTGCTAAAAAAGCAGAAGAACAAGCGGCAGCGCAAGCACAAGCCGCAGCACAAAAAGCGGCAGCAGAGCAAGCGAAAGCAACAAAAGCAGCCAATGAGGCAGCAGCATCCGCCGCTGAAGAAAAAGCCGCAACACCAGTAGTAGAATCATCAACAACTACTGAAAGTACCACAACGCAAGAAACAACAACTTCAAGTACTGAAACAGAAAGTGTTGTAACAACACCTGTGGCAGCAGCACCTGAAAAAGAAAAAGAAGTTCCTGTAACTAACCCAACGACTCCTGAAAAAGGTAATGAAGCAAAACCAGGGAATGGTGGCGTGACTTCAGGAAAACAAGCCGCAATTAATGCAGCTTTAGCAGATGTTGGTAATTCTTATGCAACAGGTTGGAATCAACCAGGTGAATGTTTAGTATCTGTTCGTCGCTGGTTAGCGGCAGGCGGTATTAACTTCGGTTATGGTGGTCCAAACAGCGGCTATGTTGCTTCTGGCGCAACACAAGTTAGCTGGAGTAACGTGCAACCAGGCGATGTTGTTCAATATGAAAGTGCCTATAGTCCAGATAGCTGGATTGGTGGCGTGCATACTGTCTTAGTTACAGGTGTAAGTGGTGGAAGTGTCCAAATCGTTGAAGCAAACAACCCAGGAGGTTCTGGTTATGTTTCTTCTAACTCTAACTGGTCACCAGCACCACCAGCAGGATTCCGCGCTGTTGTATGGCGTTTTCCAGGCTAAATAGTCATCTATTAATAATTGATAACAAGGAGTGGTAACTAACAAAAATCGTTAGTTGCCGCTTTTTTTATTCATTTAATTTTAAATATATGCATAAAATGTATCTGAAAATATTGTAATCTGGCCATTTTTTTGCAATTATAGAGGTATATACATATTAGGAGCGGAGGAATCAGCATGAGCGGAACGCACGATACAAAACAAGCAATCGCTTCAGCTTTAATAGAATTATGTGAACAAAAGGATTTTCGTAAAATAAGTGTCCAAGATATTACCAAAAAAGTGGGCTTGAATCGCCAAACATTTTATTATCACTTTACAGATAAATATGATTTATTACGTTGGATTTATCGTCACGATGCATTGATTTACTTAGAAACAGATATTTGTTTGGAAAACTGGGAGGAACAAGCCCTGAAGTTATTAAAAGCGATTAAAGAGAAGAGCCATTTCTACTATACAACGGTGACCTCAGATTCAGAAGTTCTTCTTAATGTTTTTTCCGCTTCGACCAATCGCTTATTTATATCATTATTTGAACAAGTCGATGTTGAGAACCATTTAACAGATAAAGACAAACAATTTTATGCGAATTTCTTTTCCTATGGATGTAGTGGCGTCTTAACGAAATGGATTCTTGAGGAATATCCTCAGACTCCTTTGGAAATGGCGACGCAATTATTCCGTTTAGCGAAAGATACAGAATTTATGGCTTATCATTTGTATGAACAAGAAGCCAATGAGTAATGTGTGAAGGATAAAAAGTTTTATGAAGGAGTGAAACGTTGTGGTAACTGTGTTATTTGTTTGTTTAGGCAATATTTGTCGCTCGCCAATGGCAGAAGCGATTTTTCGTCAGAAAGTCCAACAAGCTGGTTTAGAATCGGCTATTCAAGTGTTTTCAGCAGCTACTAGCCACTGGGAAGTTGGCAGTCAGCCACATAAGGGAACCAGAAAAATTTTGGAGCAACAAGGAATTTCCTATCAAGGAATGCAGGCAACACAAATCCAGCCAAGTGATTTTAAAAAATATGACTATATCATTGGGATGGATGCGAATAATTTGGCAGATTTAAAAGCATTAGCTCCTCAAGAAGAGCAACGGCGGATTCATTTATTTATGGAAGTTGTGGCTGGTAAAGAAACCATGGACGTACCTGATCCTTATTATACTGGAGATTTTGAGGAAACTTACCGCTTAGTGGAAGCAGGTACCTCAGAATGGTTGAAAAAAATAAAAGCACAGCTGAAAGATTAGGACTATAGTCCGATAGTACTTTCTGTTTCCCCTTGGTACAATAGTGTTAACAAATTGTTCAGGGAAAAAGAGACAGGAGGGAAGTAAGATGAACAGTAGTTATTTATCCTATGTTTTTGAATTGAGTTTGTATTATTTATTGTTGATAATGAGTCTGCCGCTAGTGTATGCTGTCACGTATCATTTATCTTTTAGTAGTATGTATACAAGTGAATGGTTAATGATCTCTGTTTTCTTATCTCCGTTAGTTTTATTATTTGCAGGTATTCGTTATGGTTTTGCTCGTTTGAAACAGCAAGAACGCCAAGTGATGAAATAAAGCAAAAAATCCTTGAAAAGTTTTGACACTTTTCAAGGATTTTTTTATTAAGCCACCCAATCGGCTAAGGTTTTTTGCTCCAATTGGAAAGCCTTCAACATATCGTCGTTGGCGTCTTTAATAGGCGTCGTTGCTGCTAATGTTCCTTGAACAGCAATTCGCGTCGTTGCTTGTAAATCGCCACAGGTAATTAAGGTAATCATATTTTGACCAGGAACGTCATCAATTAACTCAACACGGGTTGGTTCGATTTTTTCTACAGAAGTTATTTTGTATGTATAAACAGTAGATAAATCAGTGATATAAATGAGTTCGTCTTTTTTGGTTCTTTCTAAAGGTGAAAATAAGGAAACGCCATCTTCCGTTCGATGACTAGCCAAGGCATAATTGTTTTTCCCCATGACTTGATTTTCTTTCATGGTCCCGGCACCAGTTAATAAAGCGACATTGGACAATCCTTTAAAAATGGGCAAATTAATTTCGACACTTGGTATCGCAATGGCACCAATCACAGGTAAGTTTTTGTTTTCAAATTGGGCTTTCATCACCGCTTCTGTGCTCAAGGACTCAACTGAATCAAAGTCAAACGTTGTTTCACGAGCCATATTTTTCTTCACATCAGCTGGTTTCAACTTGCTAACGGCGTACGAGCGGCTATTTTGTTGAACCACCCAACTGCGTATCTGATTGTTAAAAATTAAGGCCAAGCCAATGATAAATAGTAAAACTAATAAGCTGTTGATTAACCAATTTTTTCCTCTTTTTTTCTCTTTTGGGCGCATATTCTCCCTCCTTTTAATGTATCAAGTTTACCACAATTTATTTGAAAAACCTATTTATTTTCTTTGGGGAATAGGTAAGCTGGCCGGACCTTGATTTAATAAAAAACAACTGAATCGATTGATTTTTCAAAAAAATCCTCATTTTGTAATGGAATTTTAAAGTAAAAGAAACAAGCTTTTCTTTTGAAAATATTGTAAAATGGTAAGGAGGCTAGTAGAGGGGAGATGGGAATTTGCTTGATTTAATTTATGTACATATAGATGTAACCAGCAACGCGGTTTTATCTAAAGGAATTACCCATTCCGATTTTGTTCGTTCAATTGTGCATCATCCACAGAACTTACTATTATTAGATCCTTCTGCCGAAGCTGGCGAATACGATATGCATTCAGGCTTGAAAATTATTCGCGGAGAAGAAAGCGTCAATCGCTATTTTCAATCGCTACAACGTCGTTGGATGACTGAAGAAATTAAATGGATTGACTTTTCCGATGTGACGATGCTAAAAGAGCTAACGCCATTAGAAATTTCGGAACTTCTTTATTTTGGACACATGAAGAATAGTTTGCATTCGCCTTTCTTTTATAAGCTACAAAATGATTTTGTCTTTTTTGAATTTGCAGATCAGATGACGCGTGTCTATTATCGTTATATTGATGAATTTTATCGAATCTTTGCTGATAAAATTACACGTGTTGTTTTAGAGAAAGTGAACCAGAAAAAGGCCTTCTTTAAACGAAATACACCTGTCGAAAAATTAAGTCCTGAATTACTTAAAAATATGAAAGGTATCTTGCAAGAAGGTGTTATTTTTTGCTTCCAACAAACGGAAGTGGATAAAGAAGAATATCGGATTCCTATTTACTTAGTGGAAGATTCACTTAGCAAGATGAAAAATACCTCTTACCAAAAAGAAGAAATTTTGGCAACGCTTGTCTATAATAGTGAAAAACGCATTTGGCACATTGAACAAGAGAATGATTTCGGTGAAATTTTTATGTTGGCCCATGAAGGCTGAGAGAGCTCTAACTTTATCAACTAAAGTAGGGCTTTTTTTTGTAGCTATGATTTGGATGAGAAATCAAGTATAATAAAATGATAAAAAGGAAAGAAGGTTGTTTAATGAAAAAAATACTCTATGGCTCTATGACTGGCTTGGCACTCTTTTTGGTAGCTGGCTGTACATCCAAAACACCCACAGCTGTTTCATCAACAAATGAACAAAAAGAAACAGTAATATCAACTACTGAAACAAGTTCATCCGTACAACAAGAAGCAACGACGACATCAGAGAAGACAAGTGCGGTAGCTGTCTCTTTAGAAAAAGTAACGACAGCATTTGAGAAAAAATATCCAGAAGCTAAAATAACAAGTCTGCAGTTAGATACAGATTTTGGACGTTATTTTTATGAAATAGAAGGCGTGGATCAGCAAAAAGAATATCAAGTTGAAGTGAACGCAGAAACAGGCGAATTCACAAAAGAAAAAGTCGAAACCTTGGATGCCGATGAACAAAATGGCGTTAAAATGCAAGAAGAGGCACTTGATTTAACAAATATCATTTCCAGAGAACAAGCCACAACCTTGGCTGAAAAAGAAGCGAAAGTCGGCCAGGCAACAGATTGGAAGTTAGAGAAAGAATTAGGAATCACTTATTGGGAAGTGAAAGTGAAAGAGGGCCAACAAAAAATAGAGGTAAAAATCGATGCTCATTCTGGTGAAATTTTGACAACTGAGCGGGACAATTAATGGATAAAAAGTAGCTGGCATGCGTTTGAGTAGGAGTTGATTCCCTTAAATGCTGATCAGCTATTTTTTTGCTTGTTCGACAAACGTGTTTTTCTAAAGTCCCTATGGTAAAATAACGATGTATTAGTGGTTGAGAGCGTCAGAACATAGGAGGAAATTTGTTTGGCTAGAAAAATGGATTTACGTATTTGGGTAGAAGGAACAGTCGTCGCAGCAATGGCAATGGCCCTCTCTTTTTTACCGATTGAATTTGCCAATAGTGGCTTGGACCTATCGTTGGGAATGGTCCCATTAGTTCTTTATTCGTTTCGTCGTGGGTTGCTTCCTGGAGTTGCAGCAGGCTTTGTTTGGGGCATGTTAAATATTATTCTCGGTACAGCCATGAAAAATTTCTTGTCCGTTCCACAGATTATTTTTGAATATCCCTTTGCTTTTGCGTTTGGAGGAATGGGTGGCGTATTCGCTAGAAAAATTCAACTGTATTTTCAAGCGAATCGTTTAAAATCAGCCATTCGTACGATTATTTTAGGAAGTGTTGTCGCAGTCTTCGCCCGCTGGTTTTGGCATTTTTGGGCGGGTGTATTGGTTTGGGGCATGTATGCACCAGAAGGAATGAGCCCATACCTCTATTCTTTTGTACTAAACGGTACGAGTACCGTCGTCAATTGTTTGTATGTAAGTCTAGTTCTAGGCTTATTGGCAAAAGTAGCACCGCAATTATTTGTTCCTAAGAAATAAGTTGAGTCCTAAGTCAGAAGTTTCCTTTACTTCTGACTTAGGACTTTTTCTTTTTAAAGCAACTAGCTATTTCATTGTCGAGTACTGTATAATATGAATAAAAAAAGAAAAAAGGCGGTGGTTTCACTGAGTGAATTGTTAGAAGTCTCTTTTTATCCGAAGGCTTTGCCACATGTGGCAAAAAGAGTAACCATTTTCGGTCCGTTAAGTGAACAGGAGCTAGTTGAGCAATGGCAACAAAAACAGTCATTTGCTAGACAGGACGAAAGAACAATAATGCCAGAAAAGCTGTTACAGCAATCAGCTAGCAAAAGTTATTTAAGCATCCGTTGTTTAGGACTGACCTTAGACCCGAAGATTTTGCTAGAAAAGTTGCAACACCTGTTTCCTCTCTTTATCTGGACAAAGGGACAAGCCGAAACAAGCGATACAGAAAATTGTTATTTTTGTGAATTTATACCAATCTGTTCCAATGCGGCACAACCTTGCAACCTCGAAGCAAGCTTACAACAAATGAATTATCCAATCACGCAATCATTGGTAGTAATTGTTAACGAGTGGCTAAATAACGAACGACAAATAGAACAAGCATCCGTAACGGGTACATATTATCAACAGGCAAGTTTACCCCAACAAGTGGGCAGCCAATCTGAAATAAAAACAAAAGAAGAGCAGCAAATTCGATTTCTACAAGAAAGCTTACGACAAGAAAAAGCAGCTAAAGCGCGCATGAAAGTAGCGAAAGAAAAAGCAGAACAAGAGCTATTAAGATTAGAAAAAGGGTTGTTCGCAAGTAGTTGGGCACACTTCGAGGAGCAACAAACTAAGGAATTAGAGGAAGAGGAATGGTACGATCTCGTTAAAATTGATTTGTTTTACTACGATGAGTTATCAAAAAAAGCTAAATTCCTGAAAGAAGCTTGGGAGATTAATCAACAATTATTAAAGGCGTTCCCTCAAAAAGAAGGCACTACTTTTTTACCAGAATTAGCTCACCATGGTCGCGTGGCCTCTTTGACAGACCAAGTTTCTGAATTAGAGATAAAAACGCTCTATGAGCAAGGCGTGTTAATCAAGGAACGAATGAAGTTTACACAAGGCTCCTGGCTAACCAAACCAAGAGTGAAACTTTATCAAATAGACTTGGAACAATTAGAAAGAATTGGCACACTGTTTGATCTTTTACAAACAGAAAATCGTTTAATTGAGGTCGCTTTGGCGCATCCCTAAAATAAAAGAAACCACCAACCTGCAATCGCCAGGGTTGGTGGTTTCCATTTATTTTATAAAGACTTCAATATTCTAGTGAATTTGACGTTGGTGACGATTGGCTAACGTGCTGACTTTCATGACAGAAGCAACAGGAATCATGCGTAACTGTTGTTCATCCGTTTGTAAACGAACGACGATATTGTCCGAAATATTTTTTGAGACAATCCAGCCGATCACCGTTTCGAATTTATGCGCTGTAGGGACTTCTTTCAATTGTAAGACCACTAAGGATTTTTGGGCGGCAGCGACTTGGAGCTCTTGTAAAAGCGCACTGCGTTCCTTTTCTTTATTCTTTTGATCTTGAGAATCTTCTAAAAATGCCGAAAAGAAATGTTGGGAAGAGAGCGTAATCAGTTTAGAAATGCTCTTGATGGTAGCTTTATGTTGATCCATTCTTCTGCCTCCTTTACGAATAAAATAGAATAAAACTCAAATGACTAATTACCTGTATTTTACCTAATTTTGTGATAAAATTCAAGAAAATATGTTCGCCTTCAATAATTATGAGAATTTACCAACGTTTCTGTTTTTCGAAAAAGAAAGTAGTATAATGTGTGAGCATATAAGAAATACATAAGATTATCGGATGTAGTCAATAGATAGAAAAGGATGAATAGTATGTCAAAAAAACCATCAGGTTACCAAAAAAAAGTTCTCACGGTGTTGTTGGTATCGTTTGGCTTTGGCGGATTGTTAGCGCAGTTTTCGCCGATGAAATCAGGTGGGTTTTCAAGTTGGTTTGATGATTCATATGTTAAAGCTAGTGCTGAATCAAGTAAAACAAAAGAACCAGCACCAGTTAAAATTGAGAAAAAAGTCAAACCTTTAAGCTATGGACAACAGGTCAATCAAGAAATTGAAAAGAAGCAATATGATGGACATCTGGATTTGCCGTTAGAATTGCAGACAGATGCTAAATGGAAAGACACCGCGTACGGATTTGGCAATGTAGATAAGCCGAATACAATCGAAATTAATGGCTGTGCGATTGTGTCGCTTGCAATGGTTGGTTCATACATGGATCACCAAGAGGTTACCCCGCTAGATGTGTTAGCTTGGGCAAAAAATGACTTCTTTATGGAAGGACAAGGGACGGCGTGGTCTATTTTTAGTGCATATGCTGAAATGAAAGGCTATAACTGTCAAGAAATTGGGAATATTGAAACAGTGGCAGCTTTCTTGAAGGAAGGTCATCCAGTCATTATTTCTGTAAAACCAGGCTATTTCACTACAACTGGTCACATTATGGTGATGAGTGGTGTGGATGAAAAAGGCGATTTCTGGATTAATGATCCAAACGATTCAGAAGAAAAGGGCCATTCAAAACGGACATTTACAGCCGAAGAAGTGATGAATGAAGCGTTAAACTTCTGGGCATTTTATTAGGAATAAGAAAAGGTGTGGAACAAAAGGCAGTACCCTTTGTTCGCATCTTTTTTAGCAAATAAAAGGAGGCAGTACAATGGAGCGATGTACTTGGGCAACGAATACAACTGAAGAGATGCAAGCCTATCATGATGATGAATGGGGACGTCCAGTTCATGAAGAGCAACAGTTATTTGAGTTATTGACCTTGGAAAGTATGCAAGCGGGCTTAAGCTGGGCGATTATTTTGAATAAACGAGAAACGCTCAGAGCAGCTTATGATGCGTTTGATTATCGGAAAATTGCGCGATATGATGAGGAAAAAATTTTAGCTTTACTAGCAAATCCTGGTGTGATTCGTCATCGTTTAAAAATTCAAGCGACCATTACGAATGCGCAAGTTTTTCAAGAAGTTCAGGCAGAATTTGGCTCCTTTGATCGCTACCTCTGGAACTTTGTCGATCAGCAACCAATCGTTAATCACTGGCAGCACCCAGAAGAGGTTCCAGCCTCCACGGAATTATCGCAACAGATTAGTCGAGCGTTAAAGAAACGAGGATTTAAATTTTTAGGTGCCACGACAGTCTATTCCTTTTTACAGGCAGCGGGTTTGGTGAATGATCATTTAGAAACGTGTCAGTATAAATAATAAAGGTCTCCTTCCAAAATTGAAGGAGACCTTTACTTTATTCTTTATACGCCCACTTGAAGTCGTATTTAGCACCGGTTGGATGATAAATAATTTCTTTCACGTTTGGTGAACGTAAGTGTGATTCTGCTTTTTGGTAAATTGGCACAACACCCATATCAGCAATTACTGTTTTTTCAGCGTTGATTAGATCTTCCCAGCGTTTTTCAGGGTCGTTAACATCTGTGGTTTTGGACGCAGCAATGAATTTATCGTATTCAGGATTGCTGTAACGTCCACGGTTATTAGAAGTTGAGCTTTCTAATAAATCTAAGAAGTTAATTGGGTCTGAATAGTCGGCACTCCAACCACGAACAGCGATTTGGAAATCCCCTTTTAAGGTACGATCTAAGCGAACAGCCATAGGGACAGGCGTCACAGTTACTTTTAAGCCTTCCAAAGTATCAGACAGTGATCCTTGAAGATATTCGCCCATTTTTTTAGCGCCTTCAGAGTCGTCTACCATTAAATCAACCGTTAAGTTGGAAACACCAAGTTCTTGTTTCGCTTTGTTCCAGTATTCCACAGCTTTTTTCTTGTCGTATTTGACTAATTTGTCGCTACCAGCTTCTTTAACAAAGTCTTCACCCGTTTTTGGTGATTTCGCGACATCCACAGGAACGAAGCCTTGTGAAGGAAGAGAACCATTGGCTAAAATGTTTTTAGCTAATGAATCGCGATCGATGGCATAAGACATAGCACGACGTAAGTTTGCGTTGGTCAATGGTGATTTTTCATCTGCTTGATTCATTTCTAAATAGAAAGAAGAAGCGGCTTTTAATTGGACCAAGTCAGGCGAGTTTTGCATTTGTTGGGCCAGTTCGCCAGATAAATACGTATCATCCACTTCACCAGTTTCATAAAGATTTAAGGCAGTTGGGGCTTCTTTCACCACGTTGATAGCGACTTTATCTAACTTGACAGTCTCTTTGTCCCAATATTCTTCATTTTTAGTTAGAGACCATTTAGTATCTGTTCCGGGACCATCAAACTCAGTTAGCGTAAACGGACCATTGTAGACTGCTTTATCGCTACTCTTTGTATAATCTTTACCAAAACGTTCAACGATATCTTGACGTTGCGGCAAGAAAGAAGGGAAAGCCAATAAATCGTCAAAATATGGAGTTGCTGTTTCTAGAGTGATTTCTAATTCATGATCATTGATTGCTTTAATGCCCAATTCTTCTTTAGGTAGTTCCCCTTTAGAAATTTTTTCAGCATTTTTTACTGGTTCAAACATGTAGGCATATTCTGAAGCAGTGGCAGGATCCACTGTTCGTTGCCAACCGTAAACGTAATCTGCAGCAGTAACTGGTTTGCCATCAGACCATTTTGATTCTTCACGTAATTTAACTTTGTAAACTAAACCGTCTTCTGAAACAGTCGCTTTTTCGGCTGCACCAGCAGGCGCGGGTTTGTTGTCTTTATCTAAACGATAGATTCCTTCGTAGACATTATTTAAAGTGGTAAAACTCACTTCATCTGTCGCAAGGGACGGATCGGCACTAGGCATTTCTTGGGATTCAACCATTGTGTATACTTGGTTGTCGCTGCCGCCGTTGCTAGCTCCTTTATCGTCACTGCCACCGCCGCAGGCCGCTAAAGCTAAGCTTGATAATACAAGTAATGAAGTAAATAAAACAGATTTCTTCATTTGACACGCTCCTTTTCATTTTTAGCAATACTCTCAGTATAATGTAAAAATGAAAAGGAGAAATTAAAAAATCGTTAGAAATGATTATTCTTTTATCAATTTTTAAAAAATGTCTAATCTTTTTTATGAAAAAAGTGGACAAACGTTGATAAGTAAAGATTTAAGCTGATTTCCATGCAGAAAGCATTCGATTTTAGAGTATTTATTCATCATTGATTTGATTTTTTTGACATAAAATAAACATCCCTTTTACAAAAAACAAATGAGAAGAAAAAAAGATTGTTACAAAAGCAAATAAGTGCTTTTGTAACAATCTTTTTAATCTTTTAATCGTTGGATGTCAATGACAGTTCCTGTGTAGGCATCTGCAGTGAATTCGTATTGAACAATGCCGTCGTCTTCAATGCGGCAAATTCCTCCAGTATACGTTTTGGAGTGGATGGCGAATTTCCGCAAGGGCTTTTTCTCAAACTCAATCCACGAACCTTCAATCGGTCCTTCTTTTAAAAAAGCAGCTTTTACATTTTCTAAGACGAGATCAGCGGAGATTGTTTTTTTCTTATGGTAGAACAAGGTTGAGGCAATGCCGCCTACTAAACCAAGACCAACGCCTAGCGCTAAGCCGCCTTTAAAGTATATCAACTCATTTTCTTCGTTCATTTGTATGACCTCCCTTGGTCGGTTTCTGCTTACTATTACTTTTGTCAGTATCACTCTTATTTTACCATAGAGAAGGGGCCGCTGAGAAATAAAAAAAGTTTTTCAATCATTCTTTTAGGGCATTCTCATTGTCACGTTTAAAAAGAGAAAGCGATGTGCATTTTCTAGTATTTGCGTTATAATAAGAGTGAAATCATATGAAAGGAGTACCTATTTTTATCGACAGGATAAAGTGACTTTTTAGAGAAAAAGTGACGCTTGGTTGGCGTAATTTCCAACAAATCAAAAGCAATAGGACATACATCTATGGAAGAAAAAACATTTCAACGAATCAAGGAATTAACTGAATTACAAGGAACCAGCGGATTTGAAGACGACATTCGCGCGTACATGAAAGAACATATCACCCCATTAGTGGACGATGTCCAATATGATGGTTTAGGTGGTATTTTTGGGATTAAACGTTCAAAAGTGGAAGCAGCGCCACGCGTAATGGTAGCAGCTCACATGGACGAAGTTGGCTTCATGTTAACTCAAATTAACGATAATGGTTTATTCCAAGTGGTTCCTTTAGGTGGCTGGAATCCCTATGTTGTTTCAGCACAACGTTTTACGTTAAAAACAAGTAAAGGGAACTATCCATGTATTTCTTCATCTATTCCGCCACACTTGTTGCGTGGTACGAGTGGTCAAAAACAATTAGAAGTCTCTGATGTGTTATTTGATGCAGGATTCTCTTCAAAAGAAGAAGCTGAAAGCTTTGGTGTTCGTCCAGGGGATTCCATTGTTCCACAAACAGAAACGATTAAAACAGCCAATGGCAAAAATATTATCAGTAAATCATGGGATAACCGCTATGGTTGTACGTTGGTATTAGATGCATTGGAAACGTTACAAAATGAAGAATTAGGCCACACATTAATTGCTGGAGCAAACGTACAAGAAGAAGTTGGTTTACGTGGTTCTAAACCATCTGTTCATAAATTTAATCCAGATATCTTCTTTGCGGTGGATTGTTCAGCGGCAGATGATATTCACACGAAAAAAGGGACATATGGTCATTTAGGTGAAGGAACGTTATTACGGATTTTCGACCCAGGTTTGATCACATTGCCTCGCTTACGTGAATATTTATTAGATACAGCTGCGACACACAATATTCCGTATCAATATTTTGTTTCTAAAGGCGGAACGGATGCTGGGGCAGCGCACACAACTAATAACGGTGTACCAAGTACAGTCATCGGCGTTTGTGGTCGTTACATCCATACGCATCAAACAATGTTTAGTATTGCGGATTATGAAGCAGCGCGGGAAATGTTGTTACAAGCATTACGTGGCTTGGATAAATCAACAGTTAATACAATTGTTTACGGAAAGTAGAGGATGTTTAAATGATTTATCCCAATTCATTAGAAGAACTAGCCACTTATGTTGAAAAAGGTAAAAATGTTTTCTTCTTTACTGCTGATTGGTGCGGAGACTGTCGTTTCATTAAACCAGTCATGCCTGAAATTGAAGAAGCATTTCCAGCGTTTCAATTTATCGAAGTCGACCGTGATCAGTTTATTGACGTGGCTGCCGAGTGGAATATTTTTGGTATTCCGAGTTTTGTCGTAATTGAAAACGGTCAAGAGTTAGGACGCTTAGTAAATAAAGATCGAAAAACAAAAGAAGAAATCAGTGCATTTTTAACTAGCTTAGGCTAATTTTCATGAACCAGAGGAACCATTAAATTAAGAGAGAATCAGCTGGACAAAAGGGCGTTCTGCGTAAGGGTCCTAAATTCATTTTTGACTCTAGTTTCTTAGTCAAAGAAGCCTTTTAGATCAGCCTCCATCGGGAAGGTGACGAAAATGGAAGAACAAATGTATAAAAATATTCTTGTCGGCGTAGACGGTAGTGATCAAGCTAATTTAGCTTATGAACGTGCAATTGAGGTTGCTCGTCGAAACGGAAGCCGAGTCATTGTTGCAAATATTTTAGAAAATCAAGTGTATACAATGATGGGGTATTCGACGTTAAATGATCAATTAATTGATCAAGAAACAGCCGCTGCGGAAGAATTAATGGCCGATTGTAAAAAGTATGCTGAAAGCGTTGATTTTCATAATGTTGAAACAGTTACCATGTTTGGTTCACCCAAAGAAGTCATGAGTCATGAATTACCAGAAAAATACAATGTTGATTTAATTATGGTGGGACAATCAGGATTAAACGCAGTCGAACGTGTGGTCATGGGAAGCGTCAGTAGCTACATTATTCGTCAAGCCCCTTGCGATGTCTTAATTGTTCACTCTGAAGAAAAATAAGCAAAAAAAGTTATTGATTGAATAGAGAGTTGACCCTACGTTTCTTTTGTTTTTTCAAAGGATCAGCGGCTTGTCACTCAAAATTGAGGACTTGGAGAATAAGTCGTAGCGACATATTTTCCAAGTCTTTTAGTTTTTCGACAAAAAAGTATGCACAAGGGGTCAATTTTTGATAAGATAAGACAGGAAAACGACAGAGGAGGAACAGAAATGATTTTTGCATATAACAAAGAACACGTTGGCGATGTCTTACTTGTCATCGTTGCGGACGATCAAGGTGCGGAAAACCAAGTAAAACGTGTCGGCGATGTGGCACGTGTAAGTTTAGTTGAGGCGCCAGAAACAGTGGTAGCTTGGAATATTTTCAATGCTTCAGCGCTTCTAGGTGACATTAATGGCACCGGCCAAGTGACTTTAACAGACGAACAAATTGAAAAAGTCAATACAGCGATTAAAGATGCGGGATTTTCAGAAACCCTTGAAAAAGACGACACCCCTAAAATTGTGGTCGGCTTTGTCAAATCATGTAAAAAACACCCAGATTCAGATCATTTATCTATCACACAAACAGAAGTAGACAACGGCGAAATCTTACAAATTGTTTGTGGCGCACCGAACATCAAAGCAGGACAAAAAGTAGTTGTGGCCAAACCAGGCGCAATGATGCCTGATGGTTTAATGATTTGGCCAGGGGTTTTACGTGGTGAAGAAAGTTTTGGAATGATTTGTTCAGCAAAAGAATTACGTTTACCAAATGCACCTGCTAAAAAAGGAATCTTAGAATTGCCTTTTGATGCAGAAGTTGGTTCTGCATTTGCGGTAGGAGAATAAAAGAAAGAAACGACCTGTTGTTTGAACAACAGGTCGTTTCTTTCTTTTATTGATTGCTGCGATTATTTTGTTGTGTTAAAGCTGATTTATCAATGGTTAAATCGATGGTTGCTTTCATTTCTTTAGAACCACGATAATAAGTCACTTCCATTTTGTCGCCAACTTTTTTCTTGTAAAGCGCGCTTTGTAAATCTGTAGTAGAGCTTACGTCTTGGCCGTCAACTTTCGTGATAACATCGTATTTTTCCAATCCAGCCTTTTCAGCAGGGGTCGCTGCTTCAACACCACGAACCACTACGCCAGTTTTTACAGAAGCTGGAATTTTTAAAATTTGTTCTTGTTGTTGTGAAGAGATACCTGTTAAATCAGACATCGTAATCCCAAGAGCTGGTCGTGTCACTTTACCATCTTTTTCTAATTGGTTGATAATGTTGACTACGTCATTACTTGGAATGGCAAAGCCCATCCCTTCAACGCTCACTTGACTAGTTGATTGCACAATTTTTACTGAGTTAATGCCAATGACTTGTCCTTCAATATTGATTAGTGGACCACCAGAGTTTCCTGGATTGATGGCAGCATCGGTTTGAATGGCATTAATATTGATAGTTTCACCGGATTCATTTTTATTGGTAATATTTCTATTCACAGAAGAGATGATTCCTTGTGTGACAGAGTTAGCATAATCAGAACCTAGCGGGGAACCAATTGCAATAGCAGGCTCACCGACTGTGATTTTACTAGAATTCCCAAACTCAGCGACTTGATTAACTTTGTCAGAAGAAATTTTAATCACGGCTAAATCCGTGTAAGCATCGGTTCCGACTAATTCGCCTTTCACTTTGGTACCATCAGATAAAACAACTTCCAATCCTTGCGCTTTATCTACGACGTGGTTATTTGTCACGACATAAGCCGTTTTACCATCTTTCTTATAAATAACCCCACTACCTTCACTGGCTGCTTCTAAATCGTTACCATTGTTGCCGGAAGAGTCTTGAGTACCTTCATTCCCACCGAACAATCCCCCAAAAGGATCATCTGCCGAAGAATTGTTGCTAGCACTTTGCATATTAATGACAGAAACCACAGAATTTTGAACTTTTTTCACGGCTTTTGTGACATCGCTAGAAACATTGTAACTCACATTGCTGACTTTTGTGTCGCCGTGATTAGTGGACGTCGTCGTCGCCACATTATTTCCGCCGTTGGGTGTGGGAATAATCCCAGAATAAGCGCCTCCTAGAATAAGGGCGCCACCAAGTAAGCCGCCAGCTAAACCAATCCCAAATTTTTGCAATAAACTTTTTTTATCTGAATTAGGTGTAACATCTTTTCGTTGCATAAAATAACCTCCCAATAAGTGCATCTGAATTTTCTATATTAAGTATATCTGTTTCCTACTCCTTTAGTCTATCGAATAGCTTTGAATTTTTTATGAACAACTTAGGGAAAAATTACAGAAAAAATACGAATGAAAAAGTTATACACAGAAAAATGTGAACAAATCGGGAATAACTCTGTGTACAGTTTTCAGGAAAGTTATCCACAGAATGTGGATAATGTGGACAAATCAGTGGCGAATATGTGTTTGTATTGAAAAAGCTGTTAAATAAAGTAATTTTTTAGTTTCTTCTGTGGATAACTCTGTGTATATGTGTATAAGTATGTGGAAACGTTGTGGAAAGTAGCCAAACTTCGTGCTAAAATAAGAAAGAAGAGAAAACGAGAAAGTAGTGGAATAGGTGAAAATTAAACTAGTAACAGTCGGAAAACTGAAAGAAAAATACCTGATTCAAGGCATTAATGAATATCTAAAACGTTTAAATAGCTATGCCAAGATGGAAATCATTGAAGTCCCAGATGAAAAAGCCCCGGAAAAACTCAGTGACGCTGAAATGCTTCAAGTCAAAGAAAAAGAAGGCCAACGTATTTTGGGAAAAATTAATGACAACGAATACGTCTTTGTTTTAGCCATTAATGGCAAACAATTATCTAGTGAAGAATTTTCAAAAGAAATTGAACAATTAGGGATTAGTGGCAAAAGTAACCTAACGTTTGTCATTGGTGGCTCCTTAGGTCTCAGTGATTCAGTCCTTCAGCGAAGTAACCAACAAATTTCTTTTGGCCGCTTGACTTATCCACATCAGTTAATGCGTTTGGTATTAGTGGAACAAATTTATCGCGGTTTTCGGATTATGAAAGGGGAACCGTATCATAAGTAGGGGCGGTGTTTAAGAAGCGGAAATTTAGAAAGAAGGAGTCAAAATAGATGTTAGATAAATTTTCTGCCCCAACACTAAATAAGTTACAAAAAGATAATCAGCATATTTATTATGTATACTGTTTGGTTGATCCAAGAAACAACCAACCTTTTTATATTGGTAAAGGGAAAGATAATCGTGTTTTTGCTCATCGACAAGCTGCGCTAAATTTGTTGCGACAATCAAATTTATTAAAAAACGATGAAACAGCGGGAACATTAAAAATAAAAACGATTCAAGAGATAAATGCATTGGGGATGCAAGTACTAAGCTATATACTTAGTTATGGATTATCTGAAGCTGAGGCTTTTGCAAGTGAAAATGCGTTGATTAATTATGCACGGCTTATTCAAAGGCTACCGTTGACAAACTTAGTAAAAGGGCATGGTTCTAAAGCTATGTTAGTGGAAGACATTGAAGAATGTTTTGGTTTTCAACCTATGTCAATAAGTGAAATAGCGACAGATGAGTTGATTCTAGCGGTGAAAGTAAGAGATGCTTTTCGCCTTAGTAAGGATGAAACGAAAGAGTATCCATTAGATGATACATTACGTGATGTTAATAACTTGAAATCGCGGACCTTGGGTAACTGGGTAATTGGTCGTGATAAAATACACCGTATTCGCTATATTATTGCCGTTAACACTGGAGCGGATAATGCTGTTGTTGCTGCATACAAAGTTTCTTCAAAGTATTCAGAATCAAAAATATTTGAGAATGGCCTGACTCGTTATGCATTCCAAGCTTTATCAAGTAGAAAAGACACATTAAAAGAGCTCAATTTGTATAAAAAATGTTTGCCAGGAATTAAGTTTGGTAGCGGTAGTGCTGTTGCGTATATTAATAACTAGAATTTTTATTTAAAAAAGTTATTTTTTAATGAATATATTCAAAATAACAATAACGAAAAAAGCAGACTTCCATACAAGAAGTCTGCTTTTTCATTAATTACTCCGCTTCCGCATTTTGCAAGTCAGCGACATCAGTCAGATAAGTGGCTTCATCCAACAAATCTTCCGAATGTGCAACATAAATCGCAGTGGCGCTATCACCAACCACGTTTAGGCTAGTAACGAGCATTTCGATTGGACGATTAATGGCTAAAATCAATGAATACGTCGCAATCGCAATCTCATTGTTATAGTTTAAACCAGTTAAAATAGTGAAAAGGATAATCCCGCCAGCGCCAGGTGCCGCCGGTGTACCAATGGATGACATTAAAGCTAAAATGGCAATCAAGGCAATATTAGCTGGTGTCACTTCATAACCAGCTACGCCCGCCACAAAAATAGCCGCAATTACTTGCATAATCGCTGTGCCGTTCATATTAATAGTCATTCCTAACGGCAAGACAAAGGCGGCAACATCGCTGTCGACACCTAACTCTTCAACCGTTGTTTTTGTATTTAACGGTAAAGTGGCTGCCGAAGAAGAAGTAGAAAATCCAAAGACCACAACTTTCATAATCTTTTTAATAAAAGGAACAGGATTTAATTTTGTCGCAAATAAGATAAATAATGGGTAACCGATCATCAAAAAGGCTAAGAGCGTCGCTGTCGTTGTTACGACGTAGACTAACGCTGGTTTTAAATAATCAATCCCGTAAGAAGCAAACGTCCGAACTAACAACATAAAGACGGCGATAGGAGCAAATTTAGTAATTACAAAGGTTAAAAATAACGTGACCATCGCATTGACTTCTTCAATTAATTTTTTGAAAACACGAATTTTATCCCCTAATACATTAATACATAAACCAGTAATCACTGCCAACACAACAACGGCTAAAATCGCACCATTGTCGCTAAATGCAGAACCGATATTTTTCGTGACAGCATTGACAATCACCATTAATGGGTTGCCGCTCGTACTTACTTCGACAGGAGCTAGCGTTTCAGATAACGACACATTAAAAGCACCAGTTAAATATACGCTATAGCCCACAATTCCAGCCGTTAATAGAGCAATCAGTGACATCGATAAAAAGCCAAAAATCGTTTTATAGGAAATTCGTCCTAATTTTTGCGTATCGGTAATATGACAAATGGCTAAAGTAATTGAAGTAAAGACCATCGGCACAATCACTAATTGTAGGCCGTTGATAAATAGTTGACCAATAATATAGAAAAGCCCAATCGCAGATTGTCCTTTTTCAGGATCTGAAATATCTTGGAAAAGAATCTGATTGATTGTCTGCCACACAGCGCCTTGATTGCTGCGAATAAGGTGCTCTCTTAAAAATAAAAAGCCGAGCCCAACGATTAATCCTCCCACCAATGAAATCACCATTTTTTTGGTAAATGAGATACCTTTCACTTCACGTTTTTTCTTTTCCACTTTGTTGCCTCCCAAATAAATTGATTAAGCACCGCGCAAAAAAAGCCTTGCACACAAAAAAAGGGCAAGACATCTCGTATCATTCACTATACAAAAATACAGAATTTTACAGAACTTTGCCTTGTTAGCCTCTCGGACTATCTTAAAGGTACTTTTCCACATACTAAGGGAAACTACGAGAATTGTCAATTCTTTTTTACTTAGGGAAGTGTTATTTTTGAAGAAAGAAAGTGATCTTTACTCTTTCCGCAGATACCGCAGCCAAAAAAGAACTACAACGGATTCTTTTGCAGTATAATAGAAAATAGAAACGAAAGAACAGGCACCAACACAAAGGAGGTATTTTTATGAAAGTCACTCAACTTTCTAGTGAAACTCTTGACCGAGCGCATGAACGTTTTGAAGAAACACTTGCGCAAATGACCGTTGCCGAAGCAAACACGATGCCCGCACCATTAATCAAGTCTGTTACTTGGCTGATGTGGCACACAGCCAGAGAATTAGACCTACAAATTTCCGCACTTAATCATAGTGAACCGTTATGGCTTAGCCAACACTGGACAGAAAAATTTGCCTTGGATTTGCCAGATGAAACAGAAGACTGGCATCACACACCAGAGGAAGCGGCGAAAGTCGTGGTGACAGAAAAGCAATTGCTTAGTGACTATTTGGCTGCCAGTGTGGCACTTACCAAAAGCTATTTAGACCAAATCAAAGAAGAACAATTGTCAGACGTGATTGATAAAAATTGGACCCCGCCGGTGACTAGACAAGTGCGTTTAGTTTCAGCGATTGATGATGCAGTGATGCATTCTGGGCAAGCCGTTTATACACGAAGATTAGTCATTGGAAAATGATAAATAAGCAAAAACAAAAATGCTTCTGCTTAAGCAGGAGCATTTTTTATTGAAAAAAATACATAAAAATAATGAACGAAGGACTGTCCACTTTTTCCTTAGTTGAAACGTTGTATAAGTGAAAGGAGCAATCAGATGAAAAAGGAGGCAAATTTTGACGAAGTACTATTTTCTTTGTGGCAAACAGCCATCCTGTACAATCAATAGAAAAAATGGAAGGGCAAGAGTTATTATTATTGATCGATTCCTTAAAAGATGAGGAACAAGAACTATTACTTTTGAAATATTATTATCAATTATCGTATGCCGAGATTGCGTTGATTTTAGAATTATCTGTTGAAAATGTTCGCAAAAAATTGTATCGCACACGTCAAAAATTAAAAAAAGAACTGGAGGAATAGAAGTGGATTTAAAAAAAAGTATTCGTAAAGCGAAAAGAAAACAATTTATCGTGATTGGTGCCATAACCGTGGTTAGTTTTGCTGTATTGTTTGTCGGTTTTTTGTGGGAATGGATAAACTTTCGACGAAAAACTATCATACCCTACTAGAAGTAATTAATGATCAAGAAATGATTGCTTCACCAAACACTCAATTAGATTCCCAAGTAATTGCTAATAGTTCGCCTTTTGGGGGCGAAGTTGTGACCAATCGTTCAAAAAATATTGATGGTTACACGGTGGAGTGGAGTAATTTACGTAGCAGATATAGCTTTTTCAGAAATTCGATTGACTGGAATGAAGTCTATCCTGGTAGCTATTATTCTTCTAAGAATTTTTATGAATACAACCGACAAACCAAGCAGAAAGTAGCATCTTTTTATAACCCAGCGATTACCAATTACTATGGTGGTATCAAAAACGAATTAAGTGAATTAGATAAAATGGAAAACCAAGTAGCGGAAGTGGCGATTTCTTTTGATAAACCTTATCCATATGAAGAAGTCCGCAAAATGTTACCGAGCAATGTCAACTTAGTTTGGCTCTATGTTTACTCCAAAACGGTTAATGAAAAAGAAGGTCCTTCTGGTACGCTGCCTTATGGTTTTCAATTAAGCATGGACGATCACAACGAAATATTTGATCCTGAAAACGACAAGCAACACTTTTTTGAAACCTTAGAAAAATCCCCGTTGTTTGCTGACAACCAAGAAGGCCAAAAGTTTATCCAACAAAATAAAAATAAAAAAGTCGAAAAATTACCTATTTGGGGAGTCATGCTCACCGGACAAACCAAAAATTTCAAAGCCTTACAAAATGAACCTTTTGTTCGTGGTGCTTCAATTGGCGTGACCGTACCTATCGTTCCTTATATTCAGCCAGAGAAATAAACGTTCTTCAGAACTCTAAGCCTTCCGACTGATTTTGCTTCAACGATATTGTCAGTAAAAATAGAAAACGTTATAATAGAATGGATCACAGGAAGTGCTTCTACAATGCGTGGGAGCACTTTTTTTACTTATCTATGAGGAGGGCAAGTGAATGTTTTTTAATTTTATTGGGTTAACGTTATTTTTTGGTATCGGGATCTTAGTTGCGAATGGCGCCAAAATTGTAGCGAATAAAGGGAAAAAGAGTAAGGGGACCATTCTATTAATGGTGATGGAATTGCTCTTGTTAGGTATCTTTTTATTTGTGACTTTGCCAAGTAAAAATCTTTCAACCGTGTTATGGATTAATCTGATTGGCGCAGTGATTGCTAGTGGGGTGTTATTAAGTACACGCTTAGCTAGTAAAGTCGAAGTTCCTGGTATCCAAAAGGGCCGCAAAGAAGTAGGGAAGAATACCAACAAAACGGCTAACAAAGACTGGTCTGGCAAAATTTTGGGTGTTGCCGTTTTGGCAATGATTTTGTTGACCATTGTCAGTAGTATTACCAGAATTTCTTCTATTGATGAAATTTATCAAACGATTCCTTTAAAAACGGAAGAAAAAGCTGAAGTTTTAACTTCGGCGAAAGAAACACCCATTGCGATTGCACCACAAACGGCGAAACGAAAAATGTTACAGAAATTTTCTGTCATTCCCAATTCCAATATGTTTACTTTGGATGGTATAACGGCACAAGTTGTCAATGGCGAGTATGTTTATGTAGCAACAGTCGAATTTAATGGCTTCTTTAAATGGCTAAAACTGGGGGAAGTACCTGGCTATTTCATCATTAGTGCAACAGATATCAACGCACAGCCAGAATTTGTAGAAAAACCAATTGTTTATACTCCTTCAGCTTACTTTGGCAAAGATGCCGCACGAAAAATTTATTCCGCTTATCCAGGTTATGCAGCAACTGGCACAATCAATTTAGAGCTGGATGACCAAGGGAATCCTTACTATATTCAAACGCTTTACAAAGAGTATGGGGTTTCTGGTCGCATGCACTATAATGAATTTAAAACGGCAGTATTGAATGCTACAACAGGAGAAGTTAACGTTTATGACAGTCAAAAAGCTCCAAGTTTCGTTGATGCGCCGATTACTAGTTCAGCGGCGAATAGCTTAAATGAATTCTTTGGTCGTTACAGTCAAGGCTGGTGGAACCAGACGGTGTTTGGTGCCAAAAAAGATGTTAAAATTCCAACTGAAAATGGTATTTATGCATCAGGACAAATTACGCCGATGATGAACAAGGAAGGGAACCAGTTGCTTTATTTTACGGACTTTACAAGTAGTGAAAAAGACCAAGATTCCGCTTTAGGTTATTCCTTAATCAATGCCCGAACAGGCCAAGTTACGTATTATCGTGATACTAAAGTCGGCATTATGGATAGTGATGGCGCCATTTCTATCGCCTCAAAAATTTATCCAGAAAAGAAATGGAAAGCTAGTATGCCAGTCCTTTATAACATTGATGGCGTGCCAACGTGGATTGTTTCGTTAATGGACAGTAAAGGGATTTTCAAAAAATATGTCTATATAAACGCCGTAGATAATGATATTGTGATTGATGCAGACACGGCACAAGGCGCACTAGACGCTTATCGAATTGAGTTAGTAACCAAAGGAAGTAACAATGAAAATACAGACAAAGCCAACTTGAAAACGATGCAAGGTAAAGTAGCTCGTGTCTCAGTAGTAGCTGGGGAAGCGCAAACGGTAGTTTCATTTTTACTAGAAGATGAAAAAACCATTTTTAGCGTAACGACTAATAACAGTCCGCTGGCGCTATTCTTAAAAGAGGGCGACCAAGTGACATTTAAAGCCGTAGTGACTGAAAATGCTAAAGCAGCAAATGTTGAAGAATTGAAAATTGCAGGATTAAACTAAGAGGTCGGGACAGAAGTGTTTAACTCCGAGAAATAAGAAGGAATTTTCGAAAATTGTTCTTTAATTTTTGGAGAATTTCGGCTTATTTCCGAAGGAGTTGCTTTTGTTCAGCTGATTATCTTAATGTCTCACAAAAGCGATTCTTCGCCATAGGCTTGATCCAAGGCTTGTTGAATATCTTCGATAATAGATGTTGGCTCTTCCAAACCAACGTACATGCGAATGTGCGCTGGCGACAAGCCTCTTTTCTGAACAGCCGCCAAGTTATTACCTTTGAATACAGGCAAGGCCAAACTTTCAAAGCCACCCCAACTGACCCCAATTGTGACCAGCGTCAATGCGTTCACAAATGTTTTCAAACGTTCAAAATCGGTATCTTTTAAATCAATCGCAAACAATGAGCCATAACCTGTCAAATATTTTTCTGCTAACGCTTGTTGTTGTTGATTTCCTACAAAAGGATGATATAAGCGACTGATTCGCGGATCCTTTTGCAAAGCCGACAGCACCGTTTGGATGGCTTGAGACTGATGCGCCAACCGAACAGGCATGGTACGAATACCACGTAACGCTAACCAAGAATTGAAGGGACTATTGACTGCTCCTAAAGCTTGATGACCATGTTCAAAAATTTGATCCACAAGCGCTGCTTTGCCAATGACAGCCCCTGCTACAATGTCCGAATGACCACCAATATATTTGGAACAAGAATGAATCACCAGGTCCACATTATGGCATAAAGGATGCTGAAATAACGGTGACGCCCACGTGTTATCAATGACAGTGTATGCGCCAATTTTTTGTGCTAACGCAGTTATTTTTTCTAAATCTAGCAGTTCAAACTTTTGTGAGGACGGACTTTCAAAGTAAATGACTTTGGTGTTTTCCTGAACAAATTGAAAAAGTTCTTCTGTTTCTGCAACGTCTACTTTGGTCAAGGATACGCCAAATTTCTCTAAATATTGCATAAACGAAACAGATTCTCCATAAATTGTGTTGACCATTAAAACATGATCACCTTGTTGGAGCAACGTAAACAGCGTTGCCGAAATAGCGCCCATTCCTGAGGCAAAAACTTTACATTTTTCTCCACGTTCCAAACGAGCAATTTTTTTCTCTAAAATTTCTGTTGTGGGGTTGGTGCCACGTGTGTAAACATAATTATTTTTTTCATCTATACTCGCTGCCATAAATTCTTCGTAAGTTGGAAAATAAAAGGAAGAGGTTTGAACCAACTCGGGCACCATCGGATGATACATTTTTTCCATTCCTTTTTCCACTTCACAGCAAATATTTTTATCATTCTCAACATGCATTTCCTTCACTCCTCTTTCTCTACAATGTTTCTGGTACTTCATGGGCTTCTTCTTTTTGATATTGTCGATCTAAGGCTTTTACAAATGGATAATAAATAACGACACTAGCGGCAACAGCTAAAACTTGCGTCACTGCACCTTGCCATTTTCCCACTAAAAAGCCCGAAAACAGAAAGGGCGTAGCCCATGGTGCTTGAATGTTTGTAAACATTGGCATGAACCCAATTTTCATTGACAGAAAGGCAATCAAGACCGATACAATCGGCGCGACCGCAATCGGAATCAATAATAAAGGGTTAAAAATAACTGGGAGTCCAAAAATCAAGGGTTCATTAATGTTGAAAAATGCTGGAACAAACGAAATTTTCGACATGGCTTTCATTCTAGATGAATGTCCGACGATGGCCATTGCAATAGCCAAGCCAATCGTGCAACCAGCGCCTCCAATTGTAGCAAATTGATCGAGCATTTGGACCGTGCCAAAGTTTCCATTTTGAGCAGTTAATTGTCCTAATTCCGCTAAGCTTTGGTTTTTGTCTGCATTCGCATATAAAATAGGATATAGTATGGAATTGATGACAGTTGGATGAATCCCAAACCACCAGAACAATCCATTTAAGCCAGCCACAATAATAATTGCAAAAGGGGTTCCGATTAAACCTTGCAGTGGCGCTTGAATCACCGCATAAATTAATTGCGGGAAGGAATCCGCAAACGAAAGCCCAATCCCATTAATCAATAAAGCCACCGCTACCACAAAAATCCCAGGAATCAATGCACTAAAAGCTTGGCTCACCATAGAAGGCACGCTGTCAGGCATTTTGATGACTAATTTTTTCTTAATACAGAAACGAGTCAACTCAACCGAAAGAATTGACATAATAATGGCCGTAATCACCCCTTGCGTTCCTAACCAATCAAACGATAAAACTTTCGTCACAACTTCGCCTGATTCAGTGGTCACCGTTTTCGGTAAAACGACTACGTAAGCAACAATTCCTAAAATTAATGAAGTTAAACGGTCCATTTCGTAACTTTCCGCCAATTTATAGGACATCGTCCCAGCAAAAATAATTCCCATCATATTGAAAGTTGCTCGATAAGCGGGTGAAATCATATCCGCCCAACCTGCACCGAAAATTCCAGCCATAAAATCGCCATACCCTGCTACTGGAAAATCTGTAATCAACATAAAAATCGACCCAATAATTGTTAACGGCATAATTGCAAAAAAACCATTTCTTAAGGCTTGAAAATAACGTAAACTTGTAATCCTTGAAACTTTAGGCACTACGGTTTGCTCCACCCAGTTTGTTAACTTATCCATTTCACTTCTCTCCTTAATCCTTTGTGATATCCTCATCATAAAGAAACCGCTTTCTGATGTAAATACGACTAACTGATTCTGTAACTATGTTTCATAATTCATACGCTTAAGGTATACTGAAAGCGAAACAAAGTACCACAGAGAGGTGAACCCATTGAATCTAATCGAATGTTTAGAACAAAAAGAACGCTATACATATAACGAAGGGCTAATTATTGATTTTATTTTATCTCATACTGAACGAGTCCTGCATATGTCGATTTATGAACTAGCAGAAGCCACCAACTCTTCAACCTCCACGATTGTTCGTTTGTGTAAAAAAACAGAAACTAGCGGTTTCAAAGAATTTAAAATCCGCTTGTCCCGCGACTTAGAAATTCACTACCAAGCAATCCGGAATGTTGATGCGAATATGCCTTTTTTAGCGCAAGATTCTGATTTACTAATTGCCAAGAAAATTGCGCAGTTAACGACTGAAACTGTTCAATCCACTCAACAGTTATTAACCGAGGCCATGTTAAATAAAAGCATTGATTTACTTTTAACCGCTGAAAATATTTTAGCAGTGGGGGTCAGTAACTCCTACATTCGCTTAACGGATTTTCAAACAAAGTTATTACGCATTCAGCTATTTATCCATTTAATCCCTTATCAAGCTGAACAATTTTATTTAGCCATCAATGCCACCAAAAATGACGTAGCCATCCTCGTCTCTTACAGTGGTAACACTGCAGAAATCGTAAATGAAGCACGGATTTTTGCAGAAGGAGGCACCCCGATTATTGCCATTACTTCAGACTTGAACAGCCAATTAGCTAAATACGCCACAGTGATTTTGCCCATTCCTAACGTTGAACATGCAGATTTCAAAGTCTCGACCTTTTCCTCTCAACTAGCCATCGAATATATCCTCAATGTCCTTTATTCCTGTATTTTTAGTCGCAATTTCGATAAGAATTACACATCACAAAAAAATACACCTACTTCGATACTTAAATTTTAAACAAAACAAAAAAACAGTACTGATGATCAGTACTGTTTTTCACAATCGGGAAGACAGGATTCGAACCTGCGACCCCTTGGTCCCAAACCAAGTGCTCTACCAAGCTGAGCTACTTCCCGGGCTATGAAGTTAAAGTAATAAAAAAAGACTATCGAATTAAAAAGAAACTCACGTGCACCTTTTTAAAACTTAGTCAATCACTCAACTATGCACCCAAAGGGAGTCGAACCCCTAACCTTTTGATTCGTAGTCAAACACTCTA
>OJYP01000003.1_pt1 | contig 185018 bp, 187 predicted proteins | sample 1601011 | NCBI WGS metagenome assembly OJYP01 (sample SAMN04436764, study PRJEB24849) | human gut metagenome | biome: human gut; feature: NICU; material: stool | host: Homo sapiens | place: USA: Saint Louis, MO | collected 2011-03-19 | reverse complement strand
CAACAAAGCCAAAGTAGATGACACAGTTAATCCACCAGAAGAACCAGAGGTGCCTATTACACCCGAAGAACCAGCGAAAAATAAAAAGGAAACAAAAAAAGTTGTTACAGACCAGAACAAACCTACAAAAAATAGTAAAAATGAAATTGCCATAAACAAGAAAGAAACGTCTAAATCATCCTATTTACCAAAAACAGGAGAAAAAGTCCAAAAAATATTTGCATATCTGGGTGTAGGACTGATTTTAATTGTATTAATTCTCTATGTTATAAAGAGAAACAAAGAAAAAGAGGAGTAAACAAAATCGATTGTTTTAGAACGACTAATTAGCTGAAAATTTAAGAGTTGGCAACATAAGTCAAAATGACCTATGTCGCCAACTCTTTTTGATTTATAACAAGAAACCCAACATATTATTAACAATATGAATAGCCATAACAAATACAAGCGAACGATTTGATTTTAAGTAAGCTGCAGATAATAAAATAGCTCCTGGCAGATAAATGAGAAAATCAAGGGGCTGTTGTGTGTGCATAAAGGTGAATAAAAAAATTGAAATTATAGTCGCACTGGCTATACCAATTGTTTCCGATAAACAATTCATTAATACTTGCCGAAAAACTAGTTCTTCAGCAATTGGCCCCACGATTGCTAAGAAAAATAGAGTAACAAGCAATGGAACTTGTGCACCAAATGAGAGAACATCTTGTTGATTAGCAATTGGATTATTACTCATGATTTTTTGAATAATAACATCGACTAAAAAAATCAGCCCCACCCATAAGAAAATGCTAAAAATACGCCAAAGAGTCTCTTCCTTAAAATAGTCGAACCCAGCAACGATTTCTTTCCAAAATAAAACTATTCCCACAATAGCAGTAATAGTTAAACCTGTTACGAGATTTGCAAAAGATGATTCTACTAAATTATTATTAAATAGTAGTGAGATAGCTAATAATAATAAAGAACCAGCTTGCATTAAAACTGCAAAAAAATATACCACAATTAAACTAATTGCTCTGGCGTTTTTACGGATAAAATTCAAAAATAGTCCTCCTCAAAAATAATTAGATAATATCCTTTGTGAAAATAACAAGTTCTCAGCTTTTATACAACAAATACGCACTAGTGAAATCGCTTTATGAGTGAGATTTATTCAATTATTTTTAAGGTTCTTAAGCAGTTGTTAAAAAAATATCAGATAAACGTTTTCACAAAGAACAGTCAATTCGGTAAATTTTTAGCTTAAAATGATACAAAATCTATAATTTGTTTCTCAAATCCTATAATTTGTTCCTTAAAAAGATATTATGAAAACGCTATTATATTTATGAAAGGAGCGAAACGAATGAAGAAGAAAAACGGGTTTTTTCAAAATGTATGGCGTTATAAGGCCTTAATCCTTATGGCGTTACCAGGATTTATCTGGTTTATATTTTTCTTCTATATACCAGTCTTAGCCAATGTGGTCGCATTTAAAGATTTTCATATTTCACCAGATGGTTTCTTAGCTAGTCTAAGAGAAAGTCCTTGGGTTGGTTTTGAAAACTTTAAATTTTTATTTGCGTCAAAAGATGCTTGGTTAATTACTAGAAATACCATTTTGTACAATGTCGTCTTTTTAGCCTTTAACTTATTCTTCGCGATTGCTTTTGCTATTATTATGAGTGAATTAAGAAATCGTCGCTTGGTTAAAGTTTATCACACGATGTCATTGCTACCATATTTCTTATCTTGGATGGTTATTAACTATTTTGTTTATGCCTTTTTAAGTCCAGATAAAGGGATTTTGAATCAATGGATTACTGGTAATGGCGGCACAATGATTAACTGGTATGCAGATCCACGTTGGTGGCCAGTAATTTTTGTCTTCCTAAATGTTTGGAAGAGTCTAGGCTACAACAGTATTATCTACTATGCTTCTGTGATGGGGATTGATCCGACATACTATGAAGCAGCGATGGTAGATGGTGCCAACAAATGGCAACAAATAAAAAATGTTACGATTCCACAAATTTTACCAATGATGTCTGTTTTATTAATTTTAAACATCGGCGGTATCTTCAGAGCAGACTTTGGTTTGTTCTACATCGTACCAAGAAATTCAGGTGCGCTTTACAACGTGACAAGTGTGTTAGATACCTATATTTACAATGGCTTAACGGCTACTGGTGATGTAGGCATGACGGCAGCTGCAGCGTTATATCAATCTGTCGTTGGGGCATGTTTATTATTAATTGCGAATTTAGTTGTTCGTCGAATTGAACCAGATTCAGCACTATTTTAGGAGGAAGGATTATGAAAAAGAAAAAAGTCACTAGCGTTAACGTTCGATCCTTCAACCCGACAGCGAATTTGATTTTCAATATTGTCATTGCTATTTTTGCTATTTCCTGTGTGGTTCCGTTTTTCTTTGTTATTATGATTTCATTGACAAGTGAAGGATCATTAGCAGCAAACGGCTACCGGTTTTGGCCAAAAGAATTTTCATTGGAGGCCTATCGTTACATTTTCCAAGGGGCAATGAGTCAACGCATTATTCATGCCTTAGGGGTAACGGTCTTCATTACGGTGACAGGGACGATTGTCAATGCAACAATGACGTCATTATATGCCTATGTCATTTCTCGTTCCAACTTTCCATTTAAAAAATTCTTTACATTGTTTGCGTTAATTACAATGTTATTTTCACCAGGGATGGTTGCGAACTATTTAGTAATGACAAACTTATTGCAATTGAAAGATACAATTTGGGCGTTAATTTTGCCTTTAGCTTTAGGACCATTTAATATTTTAGTGATGCGAACGTTTTTCAAGAAAACCGTGCCTGACAGTATTATTGAATCGGCACGTATTGATGGCGCAAGTGAAATGCGCATTTTTGTCAGCATTGTGTTACCACTAGCCGTTCCAGGGATTGCCACAATTAGTTTGTTTGCGGCTTTGGGTTATTGGAACGATTGGTTCAATGCGTTACTTTACATTCAAAAAGATACCTTGGTACCATTACAGTATTTATTGATGAAAATTCAAAACAACTTAGAGTTCTTATCAAGAAGTACGGATATGGGTGCAGCAGCACAAGAAGGGTTAGGCGTTCTACCAAGTGAATCGGCTCGAATGGCGATTGTTGTCTTATCTACGTTACCAATTGCGTTAACTTACCCATTTTTCCAAAAATATTTCGTGGGTGGTTTAACAATCGGCGGCGTGAAAGAATAAAATTGTACAGGAGGAAATAAGGAATGAAAAAATGGCAAAAAGGATTAGCCGTAGCTGGCGCAGCAGCTTTAGCTGTAGGATTAAGCGCGTGCGGTAAATCTTCAAAAGATGCAGCGTCAAAAGGTGATGATAGTACACCAACGTTATTAATGTATCGTGTTGGGGACAAACCAGATAATTATGACCAATTAATCGATAATGCGAATAAAATTATCGAGAAAAAAATTGGGGCAAAATTAAAAATGGAATTTGTTGGTTGGGGCGATTGGGACCAAAAAATGTCAACAATCGTTGCTTCTGGTGAAAGCTATGATATTTCATTAGCACAAAATTATGCAACGAATGCACAAAAAGGCGCCTATGCTGATTTAACTGATTTAGCACCTAAATATGCAAAAGAAGCCTATGATCAATTACCAGATAACTATATTAAAGGAAATACGATCAATGGAAAACTGTATGCGTTCCCAATTTTAGGTAACTCTTACGGTCAACAAGTTTTAACTTTTAATAAAGAATATGTCGATAAATACAATTTAGATATTAGTAAAGTCGATGGTAGTTATGAAAGTGCAACGGAAGTTCTAAAAGAATTCCATAAAAAAGAACCAAATATTGCTGCTTTTGCTATCGGCCAAACATTCTTTGCAACAGGTAATTATGACTTCCCTATTGGTAACCAATATCCATTTGCAGTAAAAACAACTGATACTGGCTCACCAAAAATTATTAACCAATATGCCGACAAAGACATGATTAATAACTTAAAAGTCTTACATCAATGGTATAAAGATGGCTTGATTCCAACAGATGCTGCTACAAGTACAACACCATATGACTTAAATACCAATACTTGGTTCATGCGTCAAGAAACACAAGGACCTATGGATTATGGTGATACAATCTTAACACAAGCTGCTGGCAAACCACTTGTTTCTCGCCCACTAACAGAGCCATTAAAAACAACAGCACAAGCGCAAATGGCTAACTATGTTGTTGCAAATACGTCTAAAAACAAAGAAAAAGCTGTTGAATTGCTAGGCTTATTAAACAGCAATCCAGAATTGTTAAACGGACTTGTTTATGGTGAAGAAGGCAAACAATATGAAAAAGTTGGCGATGATCGCGTGAAATTATTGAAAGATTACACACCAACAACTCATTTGAGTGCTTGGAACACAGGAAACAACTTAATCATTTGGCCAGAAGAATCTGTCACTGAAGACATGGTTAAAGAACGTGATAAGAGCATCGAAGAAGCAAAAGATTCACCAATTCTTGGGTTTACTTTTGTAAATGATAAAGTGAAAACTGAAATCACTAACGTTGCTACAGTTATGAACCGCTACGCAGCAAGCTTAAATACAGGAACTGTTGATCCAGAAGAAACACTTCCAAAATTAATGGATGACCTAAAAACAGCTGGCTGGGATAAAGTTCAAAAAGAAATGCAAACACAATTAGACGAATATATCCAATCTCAAAAATAATCACAGGAGGCTGAGGCATTAGCTGAGCGCTTTTGGCTCAGCCTTTTACATAATAGAAAGGAAGAGGAAGATGGAAAGTACAGGGATTCAACGGTTGTTTTACCTTTCCTGGACAGTAATCAAACTAAATTTACTGTTTGTTTTATTTAGTTTAGCTGGAGGGATTATTTTTGGTGTTGGTCCAGCACTCCAAATGATGACTGATTTCATTTTGGAAGAGGGCATGAATTATCAAGCAATCACCGTTAAACGAGCATTTGAATCATGGAAAGCACATTTTAAAAGAAGTAACTGTTATTTTTTACTTTTTCTCTTCACTTTAGGATTTGTTTTTTATAATATTTATTTAGCCGTTCAATTTACCGGAATAATGTGGTTAATTATTACATTTATTTTATTTTTTGTTTCCCTAATACTCGTTATTTTTTACATTTATATGCTACTATATGAAGGAAGCTATTTTATCTCAACTATTGATTTAATGAAGCTTTCATTTATCAGTATCTTTTTAAACCTCGGTGTATTTTTTAAAGTCTTATTCGGTGTAATTAGTATCATTGCTTTAACTTGGAAAATGAAAGGACTGCTACTATTTGCTTCGTTTGCCTTAATTATGATGTGGTGTGCCTATGTCACGCGTAAAAATCGCCAGTTTATTGATGGAAAGTTGGAACAAAATGAAGCGAATCTTCAAAAAACTGTTTAAAAAAAAATATTTATTAAATCGATTAGTACAAAAATACAGTCTACTGTTAACAAGTATTATTTTGTTAACGGTGGCTGCTTTGTGCGCTTATGTTACTTATACAATTAACTTATCAATTGATTCACAAAAAAATAATGCCATTTCCCAAATTGACAGCTATGTAACGAATAAAAATAATGCGGCGACAAATATGATTAATGAATTAGCTGGCTCTGCAAGTAAAATTGAAAACATGCGAAAATATATGGAACTTTCTCCTCCTGAGTATTTTGACTATACTTACAGTCAATGGTCGGAAGATCGGGTCAGTACCCACTTTGGAAATAATTTAAGTACATTATTTAGCACCTTTCCTGACTTAGAAGAAGTGATTATTCGCTTAGATGAATTTGATCAGGTTTTGTTCGCCAATCGCACAGCTACAAATGGGAAAAAAATGGATATGTCATCAATTAAAAAACATGGCTTTCAACTAATGCGAATTATTTCCGATCCTTATACAGGACAACCGTTGGGAGAATTATACACTGTGTTTTCAAGTCAAGAGTTGCTAGGCAACCAAGCAGACTTATTGAAAAAATCAGGTATTAATGCGTTTATCTATGATAGTGCTGGAAATCAAATTTTTTCTGAAAAAGCACAATTTACCAAAGAAGAAGAGCGGCAACTAGATAAAAGAATGCACACCGATAGTGACATTCAACAGGTTTTTCATAATCGCTACGATATTACGGAAATAGAAAGCAGTGGCCGGAGTACCATTCTCTTATTAACAAGCCGCCGAGTCTTATTTCAGCAATTGTTTATGAATTATGCGGCCATTTTAGGGATTGGGTTACTTTTGATTGTTATTTTATTAGTGGGCTTAAACCGCCTGTTTAAACGCTATTCTCAACAAGTCCAATTAATTTTAGAAGCGACACGAGCCATTGGCGATGGCAATTTAAAAGAACGAATTGACACGAATCAAGTTCAGGAAGAGTTGAATGATATTGCTTCCGCGATTAATTTTATGGTAGACAGTTTAGATCAATACATTCACGATATTTATACTTTAGAAATTAAGCAACGCGATGCTCACATGAGAGCGTTACAGTCGCAAATTAATCCTCATTTTCTTTATAATACGTTGGAATATATTCGTATGTATGCCTTGAGTCGGCAACAAGAAGAACTAGCTGATGTTGTCTATGCTTTTTCAACGTTACTTAGGAATAATATTAACCAAGAAAAAACCACGACCTTGGCAGAGGAAATCTCATTTTGCGAAAAGTATGTGTATTTGTATCAAATGCGTTATCCCGACCAATTTGCCTATAAGTTCGAAATAGAAGAAACAATTGCTGATGTCGAAATTCCTAAGTTCATTATTCAGCCGCTTGTCGAAAATTATTTTGTGCATGGTATTGACTATCAACGACAAGACAATGCTATTAAGGTCCACGCCTACCGAGAAGGCGAAAAAATTATTGTGGCTGTTGTGGATAATGGAAAAGGAATCACCGCCAATCGGTTAGAGGAAATTCGCGCACGTTTAAATCAAACAGAAATAGAAACGGAACAATCCATTGGATTAAGAAATGTTCATGAACGTTTACAACGCTTTTTTGGGGAGAGTTATGGTTTAACCATTGAAGGGAAAGAAGGAGAAGGGACAACAATTCGTCTTTCGTTTGTAGCATAAGGGGTGAAAAGATGTATCGAGTGATGTTTGTTGATGATGAATATATGATTTTAGAAGGCTTAAAATGGATTATTCCTTGGCAAGAGTTAGGCTTTGAAATTGTTAAAACAGCGCGTAGTGCGCAAGAAGCATTGGATTTTTTAGAAACAGAATCCATTGATGTTTTATTAACAGATATTACGATGCCGGAAATGAGTGGGATCGAATTAATTGAGCAAGCAAAGAAAAAAGGACATCAATTTATTAGTTTAATTTTATCAGGTTATCAAGAGTTTGATTACGTCAAAAAAGGCATGGCTTTGCAGGTCCAAGATTATCTTTTGAAACCAGTCAATAAGCAAGAACTATTAGCCAATATCCAGAGAATCAAAACAGAATTAGACCAACAAAAAAAATCCCATGCCCGCGTGCGTCTATATCTAGAAAATGGCTTGATGCGTTGGCTTAATGATGAAATCAGCGAAGGGGAATACGAAGAGTTAATGCAGCAATTTGCGACTATAAAACCAGGTGATTTTACCGTTTTATTGGTTGAATCTGAGATGCCATTTTTAGAAACAATCAAGGAACTATTTATGAAAAAAGGTCAACTGTTATTCATTGAAAGTTGGATGAGTACGTACCACCAATTGTTACTTATCTATAAAGGAGCCAGACAAGAAGCGTTCTTATTTATTCGTGAAATTGAAGCGATTCTAGCTGGTCAAGGTCAGATTTTTGTAGGGGAATCTGTCAATGAATGGGAAACGGTTTATGAAAGTTATGAGAAAGTAAAACAGTTGCAAGCAATTGAAACGTTTTATCAAGAATTTCTGCCAAATAATCAAAAAGAACAAATGAATCGTTCGGCAGAAGATTTTACTTTTCTAGCGTTTAACCAAGCCTTGATGATTGGGGATATGCAGACCATTCAACGGGAATTAGATGCTATTTTCAATCAGTTAAGTCAACAACACGCTACGCCAGAATATGTACGCTATGTAGTCTTCTTACTTTTTTCAGATATTTCCCGTCAGTATCCAACTGTGTTAGAAGAAAACTATGAAAAAATCGTGGAAGAAATTCGAGCCAGCAACAATCTTAATACACTGTATGCGTTAATGCAGCAAGTCTTGGCAGAAGTGAAAAATAAACCTAAAATAAAAAAATATTCAGAAAGTGTTAGCCAAGCTGTAGAAAGAATTGAACAAGGCTATTTAGAAGAATTAAACTTAAAAACGGTGGCGGATGAGCTTCATTTGAACCCTAGTTATTTAGGCCAAATTTTTAAAAAAGAAACCAAGCGGAGTTTTTCTCAATATTTGAATCAAGTGCGTACCAAGCATGCCCAGAAATTATTATTGTACACGGATGATACAATCAACGAAATTTCAGAAAAAGTAGGATTTAACAATACCAACTATTTTTCAAAAATGTTTAAAAAATTAAATGGAATTACGCCAAAAGAATTTCGAGAGCAATACCAATCAAATTACGCAGGTGTCGAAGAATAAAAAGAAAGATGTTCAATTTTTATGAACATCTTTCTTTTTATTATTTTTCCGTACTTAATGAAAACGGTCGTTCTGCTGTGTTTTGTGGATTCGGGACGATCCCTAATTGATAATCTAAAGTCCCGCCGTTTAATAGTTCTTGATGAGTAAAGTAAGGCGCAGTATGTTTTTCTTGGTTTAACTGAATTTCATGAATAAATTGTTGTTGGACTTTGTTTGGTGATGTCTGAATGGTTAATTGTTTACCATTTGACAGTTTTACTTCCGCCGTCTGGACTAAAGGCATCCCGATTACATATTCACCAGTTCCTGGTGTGACGGGATAAAAGCCTAAGCTATTAAAAATATACCAAGCAGACATGCTGCCATTGTCTTCATCACCTGGATAGCCAGTTGGTGAAGCATCAAATGTTTGCATTAGTTGTTTTAAAAGTGGTTGAGCCATCTCTGGTTTGCCGATGTAGCTGAATAGAAACGGATAATGGAAACTTGGTTGATTTGAGATGGCTAATTGACCAAAATCAATTGCCGCCATTTCACTCATTTCATGAATTTCAAAACCATAGCCTTCAACGTTAAAGTTAGGCGCTTGATTGCAGAGCTGAATTAATTTTTTTTCGAAAGCTAACTCGCTACCATATAGCTTAATCAAACCTGCAAAATCTTGATAAACCGCAAAACTTGATTGCCAAGCACTTCCTTCGGCGTAATCTTTGCCCCAACGAATATCTAAAAAGTCAGGACGGAAATGGCCTTCAGTATCCTTTGCTTGCATAAAGCCAGTTTCAGGATTAAAAAGTTGTTGATAATTCAAGGCTTGTTGACGATAAAACGTTGCGGTCTCTGAATCATTCAATGTTTTTGCAACTTGCGAAATACAGAAATCACTGTACGCATAGTCTAAGGTATGATTGACAGATTCATGATAGGTTGAAGGAACATAGCCATATTTTAGATAATCCAGAGTTCCTTGACGTCCATAATTTTCTCGTTCGCTTTGTTGTGTGGCGCCTTTTTTCATCGCTTCTAGGAACTGAGGCATCAAGTCAGGACGAATCTTTTTCACGGCGGCATCAGCAATGACAGCGTCAATCAAGGTGCCGGGCATCAAACCACGCTCATCTGGAGATAACCATTTTGGCAAGAAACCTGTTTCGTTGTAACTATTTAAAAAGCCTTCTAGCATCTCTTCGTATTTTTCTTGAGCAATTAGTGAGAACAATGGGTAGACCGTTTTATAAGTATCCCAAAAGCCATTATTGGTATATAGTACACCAGGACGAACCGTTTGCGAGAACGTATCATAATGAATCGGCTGCTGATTTTCGTCCAATTCATAAAAGGTTTGCGGAAATAGGAATGTTCGATACAGTGTATGATAAAACGTTTTAGTATGTTCAGGATTTTCATGCGTTACTTTAAGGCGATCGAAATAATTATGCCAATCTGCGATTCCTTGTTGCAGCATCTCAGTAGAACGCAAAGAGATTTCTCGCGCTAAATTTAACTGCGCTTGTTTTTCAGAAATAAATGAACTACTAAAATGAACAACTTGTTGAGCAATATTTCCAAAAGAAAGAAGGATTTTGCCATCTTCACCTGAAGAAGGGGCAAACCATTTGGTTAAAGGCTGTTCAAAATGAAGCACAAAATAAAAACTAAAATCTGGATCTTCACAACCAGAATAGTTGATGACTTTTACAGCCACTTGATGGTCATCTAATTGTTTTACTTGATAACGTCCAGGCAGAGTTAGTAGTAAGTGATTGTCTTTTTGTTGATAATCAATGGTTAAGATACCACCATACATGCTTGGGATTAATTGAGAAGTTATTTGATAGCGTAATTGAGTTAAGTTAATTTCGACAGGAGAAAAAAGGCTTTCTTCTGGACGATAAGAACTTTGGGCATGGAATAAAGAAAGTTCCGACAATGAACCACTGACAGGGGTCATTAATAAATGACTAAAATCACCCATCCAAGGACTTGGTTGATGCGTTACTCGATAGCCTTGAAATGTTCGATCTTCTGGATGAAACCACCAGCTGCCTTTTTGGTCAGTTGTTTGCGGGGCGTAAAAGTTCATCCCAAATGGCACGCCAGTATAGGGTAGACAATTTCCATTTGAAAAACTATGTTGGTTGGCAGTTCCGTGTCGCGTATCAATCGCTTGAATATTCATGAAAGTAGCTCCTTTGTTTTAAATGATATATCATATAGGCTGATTATAGCACAAAAAACAAGAAATGAAAGCGTATTTATTCGCTTTTTTATTTATTTTTAACGAATTGGTATATTCAATTTGAAGAGGGAATTGACAAGCATGTTACAATGGATAAGGAATCGATATTGGAGTGATTGTTATTTATTTTTTTAGTACAAAAAGTCAGCAATTTTTTGCGTATGTTTGGGCCATTTTCCCAGTCATCGCCTTTTTTTTGGTTAGTTTTTATACATTGGATTTTTTATTTTCCCCAAGCTATTTAATTATGGTGCCTGTATTTACTATTATGTTTAAAATTAACTATAAAAAAGATTATTCGTTTGTAGCGCTGCTCAAAATGAGTATCAGGCAATTTGTGATCAGTTTTTTAGCATTTATAGCTAGTAGTTCCTTTAGCTGGTCTATTATTTTAAATAGTAGTATGACATTTTTAATTGTTTATTTATTTTATTCATCTGCGACACCGATGCGGTATCATAGTTATTTGATGATGTTTACGTTTTGTCAGTTAATCCAGGTTAAAGGAAATACATTTTTGATGCAATCTCAAGTTGTGGCCTTTTTAATTGGTCTTTTTTTATTGGCTTTAACACTAAACGCTTGGTGGCAAACAGGATTAAGTCAGTTAATCAGCTTAAAGAGTAGAGGCCATAAAAGCATTCAATTAAATATGAAGCAACAAAAATTGGCGGTTATTAATTTCTGGCACGACTTACAACAGACTTTTTTTGGGATTACAAGTTTCAAACAATTTTTAGAAAGTCCTGACGAAAGGGTGCAACGATTTCGTTTAGCTATTCGTATGAGTTTCACCATTACGCTGAGTTTTATTTTAATGTGGAGTGTAGGAGGCATTAAAATAATTTGGATTCCGATGAATGTTTTTCTACTCTTGCATCCAGTGAAAGCAGAAATGAATACGCGTATTAAGACACGTTTTTGGGGGACTCTTTTAGGATGTTTCCTTAGTCTGTTTGTTGTCAATTGGCTTCAATTGCCACTGACGCACCTCGTTGTTTCTAGTTTGATTGGCATTTTTGTTTATGCCCTAAAACCAGGAACCGTGTTACAAGTGACAATGGCAACGATTTTTGGGTTATGTTTGGCAACAATTAGTTTACGAGGGATGTACGCCGCAGAGTTGCGGGTCTCTTTTGTATTATTGGCAATTTTTGTTGTTTGTTTAATTGATTTAGGTTTATTTGTTTATCAGCGTATCTTACGTTTTTAAAAAGTGTGGCACAGAGGGTGATTTACCCGTTGTGCCACACTTTTTAATTTTCTAAATTCGTTAATTTTTCTAAGTAATGATTTTCTATTTGCGGAAAATCTATTTTTTCTGGTGCTGCATCAGGGGTTTCAACTACTTGCTTCAAGCGGTTGAGAACAATTGACCAACCAGCGATATCTTTATGGCGAGGTGTTGTAAAATTTTCTGGGAGAGATTCTGAAAAGACTAACAGGGTCTGATGAGGTGCTTGTTCTTTTAAGTCAAAATAGATGATACCAGTATCCCAAGTCACGCCCAAATATTTTTCCTCTGCGTAGTCAGTGAAAGGCATCGTTTCTTCAAAATCGGGCAGAATAAACCGCCAAAACCCGTTAACACCTAATTCACCAATTTCTAATTCTGGAAACCATTGTTTTAGCTTGTCTGTCTCAGTCAGGTAGCGCCAAATCGTTTGAGGGCTGGCTGAAATTGCTCGTTCTGTACCAAAATAAATCGTCTGGTTTTCTAAGCGAAAGGTATCTTTCATTTTGTTTCTCTCCTTTATTTATTATTCATGAAGTTCTAAAGGTAGTCCATCTGGATCAAAAAAGAAGGTCATTTTTTCACCCGTAAAATCATCTACTCGTAGCGGTTCTGTTTCAATTCCTTGCTCATTTAAAAAAGCAATCACTTCTTCAATATGTTCAACTTTAAAAGCTAAATGACGTAATCCTAAAGCTTCAGGATAAGAGGGGCGAGCGGGAAATTGATCAGAAATAAAAATTTCCAATTCTTGGCTGCCTAATTTTAAATCTAATTTAATATCGTTTTTTTCGGGACGATGATTTTCGCGAAGAACTTCAAAGCCCAACTTTTCGACATAAAAATTTTTAGTTACTTGATAATTTGAGGCATTGATTGCCACATGATGAATTTCTTTAAAAAACATTTTTCATACTCCTTTTCGTTTTTTCCCTCTGTAGTATAGCAATAAAGAAGCAGCTAAAAAAGCGTTCTGTTTGACTCTTTAAGAAAAGACAAGGGATTTGTAAAAAAATAAAATTATTTTTTTGAAAGAAAGCGCTTGCCAAAAAAAGAATAATCAAGTATGATGTATATACAACTTAATTGTATATACAAGTTTGAGAGGAGAATGTAAAATGGGTAAGTTTCAAAGCGATGCACAACAGTTGTTGAAAGCAGTAGGAGGCAAAGAGAATATTTCAGCTGTTTCTCATTGTGCAACTCGAATGCGTTTTGTATTAAAAGATCCAAAAAAAGCGGATGTACCTGTGATTGAAGATATTCCTTCTGTAAAAGGAACCTTTACAAATGCTGGACAGTTTCAAGTAATTATTGGGAATGAAGTCCCACAATTTTATAATGATTTTTCTGCAATTTCCGGTTTAGAAGGGGTTTCAAAAGAAGAAGGGAAAGCAGCTGCCAAAAGTAATTTGAGTCCTGTTCAACGAGTTGTTTCTGTTTTAGCTGAGATTTTTACACCATTGATTCCTGCACTTGTTATCGGGGGATTGATTTTAGGATTCCGCAATATTTTGGAAGGGGTTCCATTTGGCTTTCTTGATGGTCAAACAATCGTGGAAGTTTCTCAATTTTGGAATGGAGTCAATTCATTCTTATGGTTAATCGGCGAAGCAATTTTCCACTTCTTGCCAGTTGGGATTACGTGGAGTATTACGAAGAAAATGGGAACCACACAAATTTTGGGGATTGTCCTAGGGATTACATTAGTCTCACCACAACTTCTGAATGCTTATTCAGTTGCGACGACTAAAGCAGCAGAAATTCCTTTCTGGGATTTTGGGTTTGCTCAAGTTAACATGATTGGTTATCAAGCGCAAGTTATCCCAGCTATGTTAGCCGGCTTCTTGCTTGCCTATCTTGAAATTTTCTTTAGAAAAGTGATTCCTCAAGCAATTTCAATGATTTTTGTCCCATTGTTTGCTTTAGTACCAACAGTATTGGCTGCACATGTCATTTTAGGACCAATCGGTTGGACGATTGGTAGTTGGGTTTCTGATATCGTAAATGCAGGATTAACGTCAACATTTAATTGGTTATTTGGCGCCGTCTTTGGCTTTATGTACGCACCATTAGTTATCACTGGGTTGCATCATATGAGTAATGCGATTGATTTACAGTTGATTGCTGACTTTCAGTCAACCAACTTATGGCCAATGATTGCTCTATCAAATATTGCACAAGGTTCAGCGGTTTTAGCAGTTATCTTTATGCATCGTGGAAACAAAAAAGAAGAACAAGTTTCGATTCCAGCAATGATTTCTTGTTACCTAGGTGTGACTGAACCAGCGATGTTTGGGATCAACTTAAAATATGTTTATCCATTTGTTGCGGGCATGATTGGTTCAGCAATGGCAGGAATGTTTGCCACTTTAATGGGCGTTCGTGCGACAAGTATAGGCGTCGGTGGCTTGCCAGGAATTTTATCTATTGTGCCACAATATTACTTGCCGTTTTTAGGCGCAATGGTGATTGCCATTATTGTACCAATGGGCTTAACTTATATTTTCAGAAAGAAAGGCATCTTTAATAAAGTCGATCCAGTTGATGAAGCAACAGGGATGTTATACAGCGAAGAAGGGTAATCGCTTTTTGAAGTAAAGAAGAATTTGTAGATATTTGTCTACGAATTCTTCTTCTTTTTATAGAAACTATTGGCTTTTTTCTCTCTTTCAGTTAGACTAAAAAGGTTGAGAAAAGGAGAGCGTAAAAATGGATATTTATTTAAAAAAAGCAATTTTACACATTATTGATCGAGAAACTGGGACGCCGGTTTTCTCTGAAAAGGAACTAGATTTAACGACCGAGTATATTCGAACGTATTTAACTGCAAAAATTTCAAAACTTTCGACTGCACAAACAAAGACTGGAACATTGGCGGAAAATAGTTCCTTTGTTGATACGTTACGTGGGATTCCTAGTGATTTTGTGAAGAAAAGCCAAGAAGTTACCCAACATTGGTATGATGTTTATTCAGGAAGCGAAGATGCGCCTAGTGCTGATATTTTGTTCATTTTATATGAATTAGATACGGTGTTACATGTCGCAATGATTAAATTAAACTATAAAGAAAGTTACACGCATTACGTCGACTATGAAGAAGAATCCGTTTATAACAAACTGATTATCAACCGAGCAATTTTGTCTTCAAAATCACAAAAACCAGATGAAGGGATTACGGTTGACTTAGATACATTAGCGTTTGAATTACTAGAGAAAAGATATGAATTTTCAGGAGAAAAAATCTGGTATTTCTCTGAAAAAGTGATTGAGACGCAAGCGGCGCCTTCCATGGAAGAAAATATCAAAGAAATTAAAAAAGCAGTCAAACGCATTGGAAAGAAATTTAACGAAGATGAGTTTGAACTAATGGCTTCTGTAAAAGAAGCGGTGTATGATAGCATTGAGGAAACGGGGACGATTGACAATGAGCAGATTGCTGAGCAAGTGTTTAAAGAAAATGTATCAGCTAAATTAGCTTACCAAGAAGAAGTGAATGAATCGAAGTTTGTCGACAAAACACCGCCAGTCAGAGAATCTCGCGAAATTTCTGAAAAGAAATTTGGCAAACAAAAGTTAAAAATGGATAATGGTATTGAATTAATTGTCCCATTAGATGTTTACCGCAATGGCGATTTAATTGAATTCGTCAATAATCCAGATGGCACAGTGTCCATTATGCTAAAAAATATCGAAAAAATTAGTAATCAATTATAAAGAAAAAACCGTTGGTCGTTTGCCAACGGTTTTTTCTTTATTTTAATTTTTCTAAAGCTTTTTCAGGGACTTCTTTTTCTGTCACTTCATTCCAACTAATCACGCCTTTACGGGGATTGACTTTCAATTTTAGATAGGCTTTCATACGTAAAGGTTGATCACGGTATTCATTTAATTCCACGGTCTTTTCTTCGCCGTTTTTATTAAACGCAGGTTGTTGATAGTAATACATGGTCGTCGGTTCACCAGAATCTGATTTTTCATCTTTCTTTTCACCAGATGTTGTGATTTGTGTATAATAGGCTTCTCCGCCGTAATAGTAATTATAAACGCCCCAGCTACCACCGGCTAAAATGACTAAGGGGATTAATATTTTTAGTAATGTTTTCATTTTCCTCACCTCAAGGAATAGTATGCCTTTTTTTTAGAAAATTTGCCATATTTTTTTCCGTTAATTGAGTGACACTTTTGTTAGTTTTGGTACTTTCTTGAAAAATTCATCATTTTTTTAAACAAAAGACAATGTTTGTCGCTCCCTTTTTTTCTCTATCATGCTACAATAAAGAAAAAAAGATGGAGGTAGAGGACAATGATGCCCTTTTATTTTGGAATCGATCCAACCTATATATTGGTAATTATCGGAATTGCGATTTCTGGTGCGGCCTCCGCATATGTTAACAGTACCTTTCGTAAATATGATCAAGTACGAAGTAGTAAACATGTTACAGGCACGCAGGCAGCACAGTATATTTTACAAAAAGAACAAATTAATGATGTCGGAGTTCAGCAAATCGCTGGTGATTTAACCGACAATTATAATTCTGGAAACAAAATGTTGAGTTTATCCGAAGCCACTGCTCAATCGACATCGGTTGCGGCTATTGGCGTGGCGGCTCATGAATGCGGACATGCGGTACAAGATCATACGAACTATGTGCCTTTACGTCTTCGTGCAGCCATTGTTCCAGTTGCCAACATCGGTTCAACCATCTCCTTTCCACTAATTTTGATTGGTGTATTATTTAGTTGGAATCAAACGTTAATCAACATTGGAATTTTGGCTTTTTCATTAGCCTTGATTTTTCAATTGGTGACTTTACCGGTGGAGTTTAATGCGTCTAGACGTGCATTAAGTATTCTTTCTGAAGGTGGGTTATTAACAGAAGAAGAAGTCCCAATGGCCAGAAAAGTTCTTTTTGCAGCTGCACTTACCTACGTAGCAGCGGCGCTTTCGACCTTTTTACAACTTTTACGTTTGGTTATTTTATTTGGTGGCAATAACCGACGAGACTAAGTGCTAGTAAAGGTCTTTCTATTACGCATAAAAGTAATAATATGTTATGATTAAAGTAGAAAATAACAGAGGAGCTGAAGGAAATGAAAGCATCAACAAAAATTGGTATCGGTTTAAGCATTGCTGCAGTTGCAAGTGTCTCTGTTGCAGTCATCGCTTCTGAAAAAATTATTAAGAAGGTATCTCATGTTTCCAATCGTTATAAAGTTAAAAAGTTTGTAGACGATAAATTTGATGGAAACCAAAAATTATTATCGATTGTCGATGATTTATCCGATGATGAATTAGATTCTGTTTTAAATGTTGTTGATCGTGTGAAAGATGGCGGTTCAAAATTAGCTGAATATGGCGAAAAAGTTAAAGACAATACAGATTCTTTAAAAGAACGCTTTTTCACATTTATTGAAGATGCAATGAAGTAAAAAAGATGGCCTAGGCCATCTTTTTTTTATAAAAATAATTCTTTTGTTTCAACATAATAGCCTCTGCCACCAACTAGAACTTGATCAATTGTCTTTTGAGGTGTAGTGTTCAAACGCACTAAGACTTCTGAAGGAGCGTTTAAGGTATAACCTTGGGCAAAAGTGTAATTGGTTTTTTGTAAAATTTGGTGATGCTGCAGATAACAAGCTAACGCACCATTTGATGTACCAGTAGCGGCTTCTTCATTGATGTCATAAAGGGGTGCAAAATTCCTACAAATGATATTTTCTTCAGACAAAGCAAAAAGATGCATCCCAATAACTCCATACTTTTGACTAAGTAACTTAATTTTTTCAAAGTTTGGTTGTAAATCCTGTAATAATTGCGCATTTTTAATGGGAACCAAAATATCTTTTAGGCCCGTTGACACAATCTGGATAGGAAAAGCAGTTGCCACTGCGTTTAAATCAAAGCAGCCGCTCAATTCTTCTAAAGTGAGCGTATCATAAAAAGTTGGGACAGTTTGTTCCATAAATAGTTGTTCACCGTTCGCCGTGATTGCGAGCAAACCGCTGTTCGTTTCGATTGTATATGCTGTTTGCAATAATTTATTTAAGTGCTTCATAATGGTGAAAGCGCCAATTGTCGCGTGGCCACATAAGTCGACTTCTTCTTTTGGTGTAAAATATTCAAGGCGGAAATCAGCAATCTTTGAGTCCGAAATAAAAGCAGTTTCTGCAAATCCTAGTTCTTTGGCGATGGCCATTTTTTGGGTTCTCGTTAAGGGCTGTGTCATAAAAACAACGCCTGCTTTGTTGCCACCTTCGTGGTTTTTACTAAATGCACTAGCGACATATGCGGTAATTTTCATTGGAACGCCTACTTTCTAATTGGGAATAAAAAACATACGAGTAAAAAATGGACGTACTACTTTCTTAATAACAAATAACAAAAGATTAAATCATCCATTTTTTTTAAAGATAAGCCAGTTTGTTCAAAAAACTTTTCCAACCGATAGTGTAAAGTATTTCGATGCATAAATAAATCTTTTGCAGTGGAGCTGATATTGCCTTGATTTTTCCACAAAGCGCTGATGATTGGCTGAATATCGGTGTCTTTATTTAATAAACGACGATAATACTCAACAAGTACATTTTGGCTCATGGCTTCCTTGGTAAAATAGTGGAGGGCAACATCGGTTAAACTAAAAACAGTCGTCCGACTAGAGGAATTAAGTTCTTCTGAAAAAATACGTTGTTCTTCATGGAAACAACGCCGGAGAATGTCTTCAGAGGAATAAAAATTGCCAACAAATACAGCACTAGTGCAATCAAAGTCTGTATCTAATGTTAAAAAGATCCCTTGAATTTCTTCTTGTTGAAAGGTATTTTTTGACTGTTCTTCAACTAAAATATACATATTATTACTTGGACTGAAACAATCAACTGTATCTGGAAACATCTTTGTTAAATTAAATTGCCATTCAGCTTGTAATTCTTTTGGGACATTCGTTTGAATTTGCAACATACGAAAGGTCCCTTCGGCAGGTAATTTTGCCTGTTGAAATAAGTAACTGAACCAAGGATGGTTACCAGTAATGGTTGGGTTTTCAGAAATCGGGAAAAGCGCTTCCAACAAATGCTGTTCTTTAATACTTAAGAAAGCTTTATTCACAATGAAAAATTGGTCGTCAACAGGAATTGAATAGGTGGCTTCGGAACCAATTGTTTTTGATAAATAGCCTTTGGGATAAAGCTGAGATAAATTTTCAATAATCATAGACACACCTCACTGATTTATTGTACCATGAAGCAAGACAGAAGTTTAGTGGGAAAAAGCCGAAAGGTGGAAATTAATTGGGAAAAAAAGAAACAACGTTAACACAAGAAGAAAAAGAATTTTTTATGCGAGAAGCCATTGCAGAAGCGAAAAAAGCAGAAGGTTTGGCTGAGGTGCCTATTGGAGCTGTGATAGTTCGGAAAGGGGAAATTATTGGCCGCGGGCATAATCTGAGAGAAGCACGGCAAGAAGCAACGGCGCATGCAGAAATGTATGCAATCCAAGAAGCGTGTCGCGGGATAGAAAATTGGCGTCTAGAAGAAACCCAATTATTTGTAACTTTAGAGCCTTGTCCAATGTGTAGTGGGGCGATGCTTTTAGCACGAATTCCAGAAGTTTATTATGGCGCAACCGATCCTAAAGCAGGCACTGCTGGCACATTGATGAATTTATTAGAAGATGAACGCTTCAATCATGTGGCCTATGTCGAAGCAGGCGTTTTAGAAGAAGAGTGTCGCTTATTGCTAGTTCAGTTCTTTAAAAAGTTACGGGCAAAGAAAAAAGAAGAGAAACTTTTAAAAAATCAAAAGAAAGACTAGTCAAAAGAATAAAAATACGTTATACTAGGTTTTGCCGAAAGGCTAGGACAATGGCGGGCTAGTGAATTGTGTCAGATCCGGAAGGAAGCAGCACTAAGCAAGTGCCGCCATGTGTCTGAATTATAGTTGATGTCAAAGGCTTTAAGCCTTTTTTTATTTGTTTTGAATTAAAAAAGGGGCACGAAAGGGGCAATTACTTGCCATATTTATTTAGAGCTTCTACCAGATTTGTTTTAGCTTTTTTTGTAACATGAGTATAAATTTTTAAAGTTGTTTCCGTGTCAACGTGGCCTACACGTTCCATTATTGCTTTTACTGGTACATTTAATTCTGCAAGTAGTGAAATATGAGAATGTCTAAAAATATGACTTGATATAGTTTTGTTTATTTTATTTTTACCTAGACTTTCATTAGCTTTCTTTAGAGAGGCATTAAATGAATTAACTTGAATTGGTTTGCCCGTTTTGCCAACAAATAGATAATTTGTTTGCTCTTTGAATTTTATTTCTCTTTCTAAAATTAACTCTTCGATTATTTTCACAGCTCTATTTGATAATTCTACTTTCCTGAATGATGCTAGAGTTTTAGGTAATTCTTTTGTAGCGTTTTTATAACCGTTAGAATAATCCAGAGTTCCATTAACTAAAATAGCATGTTCATTTTTTACATAATCATTTATAGTAAGACTAATTGCTTCACCAGCTCTTAATCCAGTTAAATACATAAACTCTGCTAAACGACCATGATGGACACTTTGAAATGTAGAATAATAATAGTTTAATAATTGATAAACCTCTTTCTCTTCGAGGTATTTACTTTCTATATTTTCAAAATTTTCTTTTGTTAGTGGGGGTTTAACAACTTTCACTCTATTGATAGGATTTTCATCAATCATTCCCATGTCTTGTGCATAAGTGAAGGACATGTTAAGCACACTTTTGAATTTTTTCTTATACTCCCACGAATGCGGTAAATCATTAATAAAGTCTTGGAAAAATTTTGTATCTGTGTTTCTTATGAGTACATCAACATTCATATTGGAAAATATATATTTTAAAATTTTTCCGTAAGCTTTAACTGATGTTTTCCTAATAGATAATTGATGTTGTTGCCACCAGCTATTTAAGAGATTCTCTAATGATACTTTTTGTTGATCTTTTTTCTCCATTCGATTATTAATCTTATCCTGTAATTCCATCATCGCTTGTTTTTTTGCTTGGTTAGACTTCGAATTAAGTGTAACTGAAACACGTCGATATTTTTCCGTGTACGGATCTTTATATCGCTCAAAGTATTTAAATTTTCCATTAGGAAGTTCCTCGATCCACAATGTTAAAACTCCTTTCGAATGTATGTTCTCAAGTGTTGAAAAAAGAAAAGCCCGAAGGCCATTCCTTTTACTTAAACAAATCCCAAAAGCTAAAAGTTGTTTTATTATATACTTTATTATACATAGCTTTCTTGGGGTTCTTAATGAAACCAGTTCCTTTTTGCCCATAACCAGGAATTACTGCTTTTTTAAGCTTACGTTTAGCTTTTCCAGTAGTACGAGAACTTATTGATTTTTTTATACTTGGTTTACGCATTCCTACTTTCATGTAAAACACGTCCTTTTATATATTATTTAAAGCATAAGTTATTTCTGAATCGGTAAAACCTTCATATGACAACTGGTCTTTTAATTTTTCTTTAGAGATATCCATACTTTCCATATACTCTTTAGCCTTATTTACCGCTTGCTTATTCCAATTGGTAGATATATTTTCTACTGCAAAGTTTGCTGCTTCATCAGAAAATTTTTCATACTGAAGTTGTTTATATAAGCTAATTTTTGAAAAAGAGCTGTGGTTAATATACTCTTCAGCTTTTATCTTTGCGTTTGTGTATTCCAGAGGAACTTTACTAGATTGCGAGGAAGAAGCAGTTGTTTCTTGCGCCTTTTTATCCTTACCAGCTAGTACATCTGCTAATAATTCGTCTAAATCATTACTATTTAAATCATTGTTAAAAACAAAAGTGACAAATTTATTATCATCTATTGAATTTTCAGATTTACTAGTATATTTTTTTGAATTATCTGGAATACTATTTTCTAAAACAAGAATTAAATCATCAAACTTTTTTTCTACTACGCTATTTGCAAGTCTCATAGTAGAAAAAATGGTTAGCGCAGAAGGCTGTTTTTCATCGGTTTTTGTGAACAAAGCAAAAGCAATCGGTGATAAACTTTCTTTAAATATTTCAACTTTTAGATTTTTTGATGTCAGATAGGAATCATACTTATTAGTAAGTTCATATTTACTTTCGGTCAATTCATTTAAATTAGATTCTATTACTTTTTTTGAATCTATTCCCAATTTATTTTCAGGTATTTTGGTAGTTTGTTTTTTTTCATGGGTTTCCGCTTCTTTTGTTTTATCATCGTTACCACTGGCACTACAACCTGATATAAAAATAATAGGTAGTAGTAGTGAAGTTAAAATAACCCTTTTTTTCATTTTTAAAACTCCCCATTTCTGATATAATGTATTTATTGAATAATTCTCATAAATGAGGAAAGAGTTCCGTGTTGTAGCACGGGGCTTTTTTATTGTAAATTTGTATTTAAAATCATGACTGACAAATCATTAAACTCAAAAATTCTTCCTTTATAAAAATGGGTATCACCAAATTTTTGACGATAATAGGCGAGTACATTTTTTAGCGTTTCAACGTCTACCCCTAAAAATTCAGCGCACGTGTAATGATTACTGAATCCTGATTCTGAACACTTAATTAAATCATCTAAAGTGACTAATTGTTCTAAAGCATATTGTCTAGCTTTTAATTCTTGTTTGCGGTTTTCTAAACAATCCTGGTTTAATATATCGCCAAACGAAGTATCATGGTGACCAAGTTCTTCAGCTAGCACATTTCTTTTTTCAACTAGACTCAACGATTTTTCAATATAAATTCTACCATCACGGTACAACCCATAGCATCCAGTATTTTGAAACAAATCTGTTTCAATAACTGGTGCTTTTTTCTGTACCTCTGACACCAACAGTTCATATTCGTTCATAAAATACTCCTGAAAATTATTCTTTATCATCTGATTCATCATCAAAAAGATGTTTACATTCTTTTTGCTTCCTATCATAATCAGCATCCACTTTATCTAGAAATTGATTGATTTTAAGTTTCTCTTCATCAGTAAATACTTTATCAGGGTCTGGTGAATGCGCAGCTAAAGTATCATATTTTTTCTTGTTAATGTTAACCACATTATTAGAAGCTTTGTTTTGTTTTTCTAAATGAGACTTAGCTTCGTTATATATAAGCTGTTGGAGCTTGGGTTCTAACTGGTTGAATATAGGTACTATGTCGAAGTCATTTTTTTCACTAGATCTTTGTTCGTCAGGGATTCTTTTTTTAGAGACATCAAACCCCATTAGCCATGCTTCGTTAACATCTAAAGTTTTTGACAGAAGATAAATTCTATTTTGGTCAGGTGATTGCTTTCCAGTTACATATTGTGACAAAGTACTTTTACTCATTTTTATATTTAATTCTTTTTGATATGGTTCTGACAAACGCAGAATATCAACTTGTTTTAAATTGCGCTCACTCATAAGTTGCTTTAGACGAGCAGATGTTTTAACTCTATCCATTGGTACACCTCCTTATAGATTTAAGTATACAAGATATTGAATATATCTTCAACGAAAAAATTCATGAATCATGAACTTTTTCGTTGACATTAAGAAATGAACAATGTATTATATGGTTATAAAGTTCATGTTCATGAACTTGGAGGAGGTGTTTGTAAATGTGCTATGATTACTCAAAATTAGCAGGAAGAATTGTTGAAAAGTTTGGAACTCAATATAATTTTGCTATCGCAATGGGATTGTCGGAGAGAACAATATCATTGAAAATGAACGGGAAAGTCTCTTGGAAAGACACTGAAATTACGGAAGCTTGCAAATTGCTAGACTTGGAAACAAATTTTATTCATTTATATTTTTTTAAAGAGAAAGTTCACGTTTGTGAACAAAGGTAGTTTTGGAAGTATACAAATGAAAAAGGAAAAGTGTTCCATTAATGGAACGAAAGACAACCAGAATAGAAGGGATGAAATCATATGAACGAACTAATTAAAGTTACAACAAATGAAAATGATGAACAGTTAGTTAACGGTAGAGAGTTATATGAATTTCTGGGAGTTAAAGATAATTATACTGATTGGTTTAAACGAATGATTAAATACGGGTTTGATGAAAACGTTGATTTTATCAGTTTCTCGGAAAAATCCGATAAACCTTTTGGTGGTCGCCCACAAGTAAATCATTATGTGAAACTAGACATGGCTAAGGAAATTTCAATGCTACAACGTACCGAAAGAGGAAAGCAAGCTCGTAGATATTTTATTCAACTAGAAAAGTTTTGGAATAGCCCAGAAATGGTGACTAAACGAGCTCTTGAATTTCAACAGAAAAAAATAGAAGTATTACAACTAGAAAATGAATCATTAAAACCTAAAGCATTATTTGCAGATGCCGTTGATGCAAGTAAGACTTCCATTTTAATCGGTGACCTAGCTAAGCTAATCAAGCAAAACGGCATCGACATTGGGCAGAATCGTTTATTCCAATGGCTGCGAGACAATGGGTATCTAATTGCTCGAAAAGGTGAAAGCTACAATATGCCAACCCAGCGGTCACTTGATTTGGGAATTGCGGAAATCAAGGAACGAACCCATAACAATCCAGATGGAAGTATTCGAATTAGTCGAACGCCGAAAATTACTGGTAAAGGGCAAATATATTTTGTTAACAAGTTCTTACATGACAAGACAGCATAGAAAGGAGATGTATACATGCAAATCACACTAGCAAAGACTATCGATTTACAGCAAGCTTGGATGGCAAAAGATGAAGCAATTGTTTATTTTGGCTATCAGCATCACAAACCAACCTTTCAAAAACTTCTGAGAGAGTTTAAGGAACATAAAGAATTTAAAGATGGATATAGACTCGTTACATCATGCATGCCAATTATCCACATTCAGAAATTTGATGAATTTTTGGTTTGGCGGGAAAAAAACAAGTATAAGCGAAATAAATAGACGTTATAGGAGGTAAGTAATATGAGAAAAATTTATAACTTAAGAAGAATTGCAGTATTGCTCATTGTTTTCGGATTGGGTTTGCTAGTTGGTGGAAACTTTAATCCAATTATCCAAAATGTGTATATAGGCTTATTCATCATTTGGACACTATTTTATGATCTGGCACTTGAAGATAGAGAGGTTAAGAAATGACTAGGAAAGACAAACTACAGCAAACCAAAAAACTTGCTGATTTATGGTACCAGCAACAAAAAAATCAGATATATATAGCGCAACAAAAAGAGAGAAGAGGGATTTAGATGTTTCAAGCGGTTGGTAAAGATAGTTTGAAAATTTACGTGGTTGAGGACACGAAAGCTCTGGTATTTCAAAAGCTGAAAGAAAAATATCCAGACACTGCGATAAATAAGGCAGTATTTCCAGAAGCGTTATTTATCCAAGAAACAAAAAAGTGACTTCCGCCGGCAAGCAAAAAGTCACAAACAAAATTAATTGATAGGAGAATTATAGCATGAGAGTGGAAGTGGATTCAATGCAAAGAATTGTCTTAATTGATAATCATTCACCTTATGGATCACTGATTTTTGAAAAGGATGCTATTAATAATCATGTTGCTGTTTACCAAGATAGCGAAGATGAAGAAGTTAGAACAGTATTCGAGAGTTTAGATGAAAGTGCTTATTTTAATCAAGTTGAATTAATCGAAGGACTTCAAAAAGTTATTTCATTACTGAAAGAAGGGGAATAAATGAACGAGAACAGCGAAAATTTAAAAGAATTGTTTGATGGGATGTATAAGCTAAAAAGCAAATTAATTCAACCAAGATTTGATGCAGAAGTTGCCTATACAACGAAAAAAGGTCCAATGAATTTCCAATATGCAACTCTAAAAGCGATTGAAGAAGCAATTAGAAAAGCTGCACAAGAATCCGAAAGCGGAATTGATTTTCAACAAAATGTCGTCAATGAGAATAATGCGTTAAAAGTCACAACAATTATTACTCACGTTAGTGGTCAATATATAGTTCATGGACCTTTTGAATTTCCAAACAGCGGGACAAATCCTCAAGGATTAGGAAGTTTAACGACATATGCAAGACGTTACTCGCTTTCGGCAGCGTTTGGAATTGCAGCAGATAAAGACGACGATGGCCAAACGGCAGCTGAAAAGAACAATGATACATCGAAAGTTAATTTGATTAGCGGTAAACAGTTAGCCACGTTAAATGATCATATCAGACAACTTTCTGAGTTATCGAATTCTGAACTTGACTATGTGCGGAATGAACTAAGTAAAGAATTGAATGTTGATGTCAATGAAAACATGCCGTCTAGTATGTTCAATAAAGCTGTTGAAGTTCTGAAACAATGGATACAACAATTCCAGCCACAACCAGAAGAAAACATTACATGGGGGCAAAGCTAATGACAAACGAATTAACAACAGAATTGCAGTTTAATGTTGATTTTAAAGCTAGTAAAATCACTATCCAAAATGAAGCACAGTTGTCTGAGATGGTTGAGAGCGCAGTTAAGCACTATTCAACAATGATTTTCACAGATGAAAACATTCCTGAAGCTAAAAAAGCAAGAGCAGACTTAAATAAAGTTGTAACGTTGCTAGATGATCAACGTAAAGAAGTTAAAAATCAATATGATAAGCCGTTAAAAGATTTTGAGGAAAAAATAAAAAAATATACTGAAAAAATAAGTGAAGTTAGTTCAGAAATTAACGAAAGCATCAAATCATACGAAGAAGCAGAGAAGCAGAAACGAAGCAAAAAGCTTCAAAAAGTGATTGCTGAAATGTCTGAAAACTACAATGTATCCATTGACGAAATTGAAATTCCTAGTTCGTGGACTAATAAAACAGCTTTCACAGTTAAAGGTGAACCAAATAAGAAAACTATTGAGGAAATAGCGGCATCGATGGTAGCAGTTGCATCTGAAAAAGAACGTATAAAAAACGATAAGCTCATTGTTGAAAATTATGCTAAGGCAGTTGGCCTTGACTCGTTTTCTTGGGTCGCATTAATTGATAAAGGGTCTACTGCACCAGAGCTGATAAAAGAAATTGATTCCGCCGTTGCTTTAAAAAAAGAACAAGAAGAACGTGAAAGAGCAAAAAAAGAACACGACGAAGCCATTGCTGCTTTGAAAACTGAAACAATCAACAATAAAACAGTTGACACTGCGACAGGCGAAATCATCACGGAAGAAGCGCCAAAAACCAGCAAAAAACAACTAGAGAAAACAGTTACGTTAAGACTAACAGCAGAACATCAAAAGTTAGTTGCTCTAAACAATTTTATTATTAATAACGGGATTCAAGTGGAAGTGATTGAATGAACCTAAACAATGTTTATTCTGCTGTTATTAAGAGTTTGAAAGACAACTCAATAACAGCAGTAATAAACGAAGCAATAAATATTGAACGATTAAAAACCATGTATTTTGATTATACAGGGCCAAGAGAAGTTGAAATAAGATTTATTGATCCGAGAAAATTTAGTGTTGCCCAACGTCGATTTATCTTTGCAATGCTAGAAGACATATTCTCTTTCACAGGGCAAGAAACAGAAGTGTTAAAGGAAATGTTCTATCTCAGATTTGAAGCGTTACAAGGCTATGAAATTAGCCTCAGAAACGACTCAATGAACACAATGGACGATGCAACCATTTTAGCGAACATTATCTTGAATTTCATCTTTGAAAATAATATTCCTTTCAAAAAAGGGTACGACATTTTACCAGCAAATCAAGAATATTACTTTTACAAATGTATAACTAACCGAGTTTGTTGCATTTGTGGCAAAACTGGTGCAGATATTGACCATTTCGATAAAGCGCTAGGTCGGCGCAAAAGAAAAAGCGTTGACCATACAGAATACACTTATGCTGGTTTGTGCCGATGCCATCACACTGAAAAACATAACATTGGTATTACAGCATTTAAGAAAAAATATCATGTTAAAGGAATTAAATTAAATCAAGATACCATCAAGAAATTACACATTGGAGGATAAACATGGCAGACAATAAAAAATATTACTATCTCAAACTCAAAGATAATTTTTTCGATAGTGATGAAATGATTGTGCTAGAAAGTATGCCCGATGGTTATATCTATTCCAATATCTTATTAAAACTTTATTTAAGAAGTTTGAAATATGAAGGGCGCCTAATGTTTAACGAAAGGATACCATTCAACTCAACAATGCTATCACAAGTGACGAGGCATAGCGTTGGAGATGTCGAAAAAGCAATACAGGTTTTTAGAGATTTAGAGCTCATTGAGGTTTTAGATAATGGAGCAATTTATATGTTAGATATCCAAAATTTTATTGGAAAATCTTCAACAGAAGCAGATAGAAAAAGGGATTATAGACAACAAATCAAGAAAGAAAAAGACAGTCTGTTGCTTAATGATGTGACAAATGTAACTACAAACGTCCGGACAAGTGTCCAAAAAAAGGGTAACAAATGTCCGGACAAATCTACACCAGAGATAGAGATAGAGTTAGAGAAAGAGTTAGAGATAGAAAAAGAAGATTCAAAACCTTCTCGTAAATATTCTAACGAACATTTACGCCTTGCTGAAAAGTTAAAAAATAATTTAATCAATGATTTTCCAAGTGAAATGAAAAGAGCCAATATTGAAAAGTGGGCTGATACGTTCAGGTTAATCGAAGAACGAGATCAACAAACTATTGCAGCAATTGACTATGTTCTTGATTGGTTACCGACAAATTCATTCTGGTTTGGAAACATTAGAAGTGCTTCTAAGCTAAGAACGCAGTTTGAAAAACTAAAATTTGAAATCAAGAATGAAAAAGAACGTGGCCAACAACGAACGACTTACCAACGTCAAAATGTTAGGACTGAAAATTTACCAGAATGGGCAAAAGAATCAAATAACCAGCAAGAAGAAAAGTTATCGCCAGAAGAGCAAGCGGAACTTGATAGACAAATAAAAGAATTCATGGAGGGAAAATGATGAACGAATTAGTTAAATTAGTAGAAGAATGGGCGAAAGAAAAGCATTTAGATAAAGCAGAGCCAGAAAAGCAAATGTTAAAAGTGATTGAGGAAGTCGGAGAAGTTGGCGCTGCATTGGCAAGAAATAATGAAAATGATTTAAGAGATGGTATAGGTGATGTGGTTGTGACGTTAATTATTCTCGCTATGCAAAATAACATGGACTTATACGAATGCTTAAATCAAGCATACAGCGAAATTAAAAATCGGCAAGGGGAAATGGTAAACGGAGTATTCGTCAAAGAATCCGATTTGTAAGGTTTGGGGTGGAAAGAAATAATGACAAAGTACCCAACACAAGAATTAAAAAACAAAAGAAAATCTCATGTGCAATTCATGAGTACAGAGGCAATGAAGAATATTTATGAGCTAGGCTATCCCTTTGAATACTTCGAAGATAGTTGCCAATTTGCGATTGAAACGCCTGTAGGTGTCATTGATTACTTCGGGATAAATGGCACTTGGGTGGTCCGCAAAGGACAAGACCGAGGTAAAGGGATACGAAAACTGAAGCAGTACATTAAAAACAGAGTAGGTGATTACGTGGAAAAAGTAAAAGTAGTGAAATGTGCTGGGTATCTGGATAAAGACGGTAACATCACTAATCAAATTAAGCAGGCGATGCATTTTACAGACGATGAATTAGCGAATCTTGCTGCAGAAGTGGCAGGTGGAAAGGTCGTAAATGTTGTAATTCCACCAGAAAAGCCAAAACAATTACTTGAAAAAGTGAAAGAAGAATCATTTCAAGAAAAACCTAAAAAGAAAACCAAGAGTAATCAGTCTTGGATGAATAAGAAATAATTTGTTGTTTTTTGTAGCGTGATTTAACCGTAGCTAGATTTAAAAACTAGTTTAGGGTAATTAATCATAAATGATTTAAAACACCTTAAATCGAAAAATAAAGCGGTGAAATTGTGAGGTAAAAAAGGATGAAATTAACTAGTGTGACATTTAAGCCGTCGGCTGAACGTTTTCCGCCAATTGTGGCAATAGATTTAGATCAATTAACACCAGATGAATACGTGACACTTAGAAATTTGGGTTATGACACGCAACTTTCCAAAATTACAAAAAGGACCTTTGAAGAGTTGGAAGGCCATTTGGGAATTCGAGGAGACGTTGCAAAGAAAAATGGATTTTATGTATTAATCAAATAATCAGGAAGGAGTGGAGTTTGTGGCCACAGTAAAGAATTCTTTACTCCTTTGAAATTATGAATATTTACCAAAAGAAGATGGTTAAAGTCATGAAAGACCTTTGCGGTAAAAGAAATATGTACGAAGTGTTTTTCGACTTTACCAAAATGTCAGCATGCAGTATTTCCAATGTTACTGACAAAGTGCATTTTGAAGAAAGAGAGAAGTTGTATCTGTCTATTCAAGAGAAATACACCGAAGAAGAACAAGAAAAGTTCCATAAATTATTCGCTTTGCTAGTTGAAGCTTTAGAAGAGACTACGACTGATATACTAGGTGAATTGTATATGACTTTGGAAATCGCTAATAAAGATGCAGGGCAATTCTTTACGCCATACAATGTAGCTCGTTTAATGGCAGAAATGAATTTTAGCGAAAATGATGAACAATTGAAAAATGGAAAGCCAGTTGTTTTTTATGAGCCTTGCATTGGTGGCGGTGTTACCCTCATTGCTTTAGCAAATGTGATGCGAGAAAAAGGCTATAACTACCAAAGAAATTTGAGAGCGTTGTGTGGTGACATCGACGGAAATGTACTTTCAATGGCATATGTACAATGTTCCTTGTTAGGAATCGATGCGATATTTGAAAGAAAAAATGCACTAAGTAATGAACCTGCAACAGACGTATGGTTTACACCGTTTTACGCTTTGAATAGAGCAAAAGAAAAAGAAACGCAAAACACATTAGAAATACTAAAAGAAGTAATGGAACTTTTGGAAAATAAAACAAGCAGTTCATTTACTGAACCAGAACAGCTGGCATTATTTTAGAAAACAAATAGAAAGGAGCGGAGATTTGCGGCCGCATTAAAAAGCTTTTTCTCCTTTGAAATTATGAAAAGAATACTTGATGCTTGCTGTGGTAGCAGAATGTTTTGGTTTGATAAGCAAAACGAACAAGTTTTGTTTATGGACAACAGAGAACATTACGAAAAATTAGACAGTGGGCATGTTATCGATGTTAATCCTAATCTAGTTGCAGATTTTAGAAAGATGCCTTTTGAAGATAACTCGTTTTATCATGTTGTATTTGATCCTCCGCATTTATTGAGGTGTGGTAATAACAGCTGGTTGGCCAAAAAATATGGCAAGCTAAACGAGAAAACTTGGAAAGAAGATATACAAAAAGGTTTTCATGAGTGTATGAGGGTTTTGAAGCCCAATGGGACGTTAGTTTTTAAATGGAACGAGGAACAAATCAAGTTATCTGAAATATTAAGCACAATTGATTGTGAGCCATTGTACGGCAATAAAAGAGCAAAAACACATTGGTTAGTATTTATGAAAGCGGGTGAATAAGATGAATGAGCAAATAAATTTGCTTGAGTTAGATAATGATAAACTTTGGCAATTTTATGGGCATTATTGTAATGACGATTGGTCCGCTAAGACAGAGACCGTGAATGGTGTTACTGACATAGTGCTAGGTTTTAGAGTTAAACTATCGAAAAATGAGCTGAGAAAAATATGCAGAGATGCCATTGAAATAAGCAGAATTAAGTATGGATATTCCGTTAGGTTTTTAACAAATAATGTAAAGAAAGAGCTGTTCGTTCGTTTTGACAACTACACCACTAGTAAAAAAAGAGATGTCTTTGAACATATAAATTTATATTTTTAAACGGAAAGCGGGTGAAGAAGATGATAAGAAAGGCAGATAAAATTCGTGCATGGGAATTACAAATGATGTCTCAAAAAATCAGAGTTTTGAGTGGTTTAAGTACAGGTCCAACTGTCACTGTTATGGAAATAGGAAAGTCGTGGCTTGACCACGAACCACTGTATAACAAACTTTCTGCTGCTATTTATCACAATAACAATTTAATTCATTTGTCAAAAGATGACGAAGGCTATTCTTACAACGCAGAACAATTTGAGAAAGCGGTCAATGACTTTTGGGAAATAAACGCAGAAAATTTTAATGAACCATGCGAAAAGCGACCTGTCTACTAATAAAAATCAGATAAAGAAAGCGAGTGAAGAAGATGATTCCAAAGTTTAGAGCATATTCAGTAGAAGAAAACATAATGTATTATCCAGATGAAGATGAAAATGTAGAATGGACTATTGATGATGATACAGGATTTATAGCGCCTCTTATAAATCTAGAAAATGGCATGTGGGGAATGATTGATAAATATGTGCTCATGCAATCTACAGGCTTGAAAGACAAGAACGGCGTGGATATTTTTGAAGGTGATATTTGCATTCAACGTGGCGAAGAACCTTACTCTGATGAAAATATGACATTGGATGATGATTGGGAATACACAGGTATTATTAAGTTTCAGGATTTTGCATATTGGCTTCAGGACAATGAAGGTTTCTCAAAATGGTTGGGAACTGATTGTGACGAAATTGAAGTTATTGGAAATATACACGAAAATCCAGAATTATTGGAGGGAACAGAATGAGTAGATTAAGCAAAATAAACGATTTGGCATTTGATCTAGTGCATGAATATATGGAACCGGGCAAACAATTTTCTTATGGAAAACAGATATATGATTTGTCTGATGAACCAGAACTCAACGAAAATCAGCAGACTGTGCTGGATTGGTTGAAAGAATCATGCAAATTAAACGGATTACGTACAGTTATCGAAATTATGGGATTTTTATCAACTACTGGTGGAAAAATGAAGTATAAGCAAGTAGCTTATGCATATGGTGATTTAAATGATGATGAATTAGCTCAAGTATTACAGTTATTTAGCCAGTGGGTTTGGGAACAGGAGGAAAAATAAATGAAATTTTACGAAATTAAGGACCCTTATTATGCATTAATTGCTGCTAAAGATGAAAAACAATGTTTAAAACTTTACAAGGATATTGTTTGCGAAGTAGAAGACGAAAAAGAATTTTTTGATGATATGAAAACAATTGATAAATACGAAGCGTTCAAAATGCTTGCTAAAAGTCATACAGAAGAGGGTGACAAGACTGGCGCAGAAGAAGCTTTCAATCAGTTAGAAAACCTTGAAGAAAACGGCGAAGTATTATTGATTGACGGCGGCTTGATTTAGGAGGAATCAAAATGAAACTATATCGATATGAAAGTTCCCAAAATACTGGACGTTGGACAGAAAGCTTAATTCAAGCAACTAAAGAATTTGAAGATGAAAAAGACTACTTAATGGCTGACGATCCAGAAGAAGACGAAACAGTAAAATTAGTCTCAATTGAGATACCAGATGACTTGATAGATGAACTAGAAGATGAACGCAAAGAGTTGAAACAGGCTATATTAATGCATGATCCAGATCGCTTAAACGAAAACCCAAGAGAGGATGGCTATGACTTTGATTTTTATGCTGCTTGGTCTGATGATATAGCGAAACGTAAGGAGGACCAGCGATGAATAAACAAGAATTGATTGAAGAGTTAGAATGTATAGAAGTTTCTACAGACAGCCTTGATTATTTGAAAGGTGCTGACTATGCCAACGAAAGAGCAATTAGCTTAGCAAAACAGCTAGACGAACCGAAAAAAGTCGTTGTTCCGAAGTTCGTGGCAGAATGGATTGAGTTATGCAAAGGATTAGAGTGCACTCTGTATTGCTCAGCAACAAGTAAGCTTAGAGATACGATGCATATAGAAAAAGCTAAAGAAGTATCAGACTGGCTTGATACTTTTGAAAATCATGAGTTGTTTGCTCACGCATGGCTTGACGGCTACGAAGTCGAGAAGGGACCTTTATATCACGTTTTATTACCAGACAAAGGGGCGACTAACACAGGATATACTTTTTTAAATTTAGCGGGAGCAATTGATTTTACGACATGTAAGGAAAAGGTGGATATGTTAACAGAACAAGAAATCAAAGCAGTTGATGAGCGCTATTGGCCGTTTGCTGTGAAGGTGGATGGTGAATAAATGAAACGCAACTGGAAAAGAGTAATAAATAAAGTTAGTGGCATTGCAATAATGATTCTTGTAGCCAAAGCAACCGTGAGCTATTTCGTGTATGGCAATGACATAACAAGCAGTGACCTTGTTTATTTCCTTTCATGCTCGTTTATTTTGGGATTAGGGCTATATTTAGGGGGTTCCAGCGTATGAGTTATCCAGAAGTTTTTATCTTAGGAAGGCAAGTTGATGGAGTGTATGTTGAGTACTTACATGGAGCAGAGAAAGCCGATTTATTTTTCGATTATACGATAGCTCGTGATGAAAGAAATCATATGAATAAAACCAATACAAAAGATGGCGAATGGAGAATTTTAAAATACGGGAGGCCAATTACATTGGAGTTTTAACTTATTGCAACTTTTTTACAATAACTAGCCGATTTTTTGCAAACAAAAAGCCAGCCGACCAATGGCTGACTAATGTGGTAGTTAGCACTTTTCCCAAGTAAAGTGCTAATAGTGCCAACAAATAAGGTTGACATTGTGTCTCTGGTGGAGACAGGAACTATCGATAACTGTTTTCCGCCAGTTATCATAGAAAAGGAGAAATTTATTTCAGAAATAAAATCCCCAAGAAAGTTAATATGATTATATCATGAGTAAATGTATTTGAAAATACTATCTCATAGTACGTATTGTAAAAAGTATATTTAGTAGAAAATAAAAAAAGCCAGATTGCTCCGGCTGTGAGAAATATTTTCGACATAGTTATTATACCACAAAAGGAGCGATTCCACTTGATTCAATTGCTAAAAGAAGTAGATTTTCGACAAACAAAAGCGAATGCCAGAAATGTGTTGAAGAATTTTAGACGTTTAGAGCGAATAGCTGGTCGCTCTTTGATAGATTTAAAATCACCAATTATTACAGATATGCCTAAAAGCCAAAGTCATGGGAACAAAGCAGAAGATGCGCTAGTACAATTAGCAGATGCAGAAGCAGAAAGAGACGCAATTTTATCTGGGCTTATGGCATTAAGCCTAACTAGCAGACAAATTTTGCACTATAGTTTCTGTGTGCAGGACCATTACTCTAATTACAAGATTGCTAGAGAAGTCGGCTATTCCGAAAGAAGTATTCAAAGAATGAAATCAGAAGCTTTGATTGAATTCGCAGAAGCTTACCGCAATGGAAAAATAATTGCATATAAATAATTTTTGGCGGTTTTTTGGCGTAAAGTTGGCGGTTTTTATACGAATTTGAATGCTAATATAGTAATATCGAAAGTCAAAGAAATGGACACATTACACAACGCTTTCTGGTTTAGTCACCGTTTGATTTGACTTTCGATGGTCACTTGCAGACTCACGTTCTCAATAAAATGAAGTGAGGTGAATAACCTCCTCTTTTTTCTACAGGTTTGCAAGTGACACAAATAGTTGCTAGGGATGCAGTAGTAACTACCTGATTCATACTAGTCGAGGTTAGGTATATTGCTCTATCCCAGCATATGACGATAAGAACATTAACCAGATCTCTGCGGCAGCTGCTTACGCACGAGAGCAATTCCTAAACTCATAGAGTAGCAGCTAGGTACGTTTAGGATAAACTTAATCAATTGTTTTTGCTGGTGTTTGATTGATCGGTCACTGTGGTGGAATATAGACCAAACAAGGTGCAAATCCTTGTCAGTGACATAATCATTTTAGCCGTGAAAGTCTGCGAAAGCTACGTCCTGATGGGAAAACATTCTGACGAGAGTGTGCAAAGGTTAATTTGATTTATTAGCAATTGCTAGGAGGTAGCTCCTTCTGGTATGGCGTGTAGCTCAATTGGTGAGAGCGGTTGGTTTTCAATCAAGTACATGCAGGTTCGACTCCTGTCACGTCAATAAGTAGCTTTTGCTGCTTAAATAAAAATATCGTCAATAATTCAAATGTAACTACCTTTACGATCGAATGACGGTTAAGATTTTCCCTCCTATCTGAGACTGCACTTCTGAGTGCGGTCTTTTTATTATTCGCATAATCAGTTATTCTGTATATATAAATTTGTAAAGGGGATAACGATTGTGGGAGAGAAAGCAAATGCAGTTAAAAATTTTTTATTTGAAAATGTTTTGTCAATAGTAGCTGATCAGGGAAAAGACTTTCTAAAAGAAAATGCTTTACCTTTATTAACAAATGAAATTGTGAAGCAAGGTGGTGATATATTGATTGATTACGGAGCTGGTTTGATACCGGGCATTGGGGGAGCTATAACTGAGTTTAGGACGAATAAGAAAATAAGAAACTTAGAGATTATGGTTCAAGCAATCAGTAGAAGAAACGAAGAATTGAAGGAGAAATTTGAAAAACAATCTTTAGAAAATAAGGAAGTTTTAGACGAAATATTTGAAATGGTCATGAAGAAAATTGAATCTACTAATCAAGCAGAAAAAATTGAATTTATGATTAATGGTTATTCAGAATTTTTGAATTTGGATAATCCATCTTTTGATGTGGCTTATTTATATTTTGATACGCTTGATAAACTGACTATTTTAGATATTTCAGTTCTTAAATTGTCCTATAAAACCAATACATTTGCTGATATCGATGGATACAATAACTATACAGAGTTATTAGAAGCATTCGATATCAATTACGACCAATATGTTGCAGTTAGAGAGAACTTATATCGGTTAGGCTTAATGCAAAATGAATATGATGATAAGCTTGCAAAAGACATAAAAAAAATGCAAATTGCTATTGAGGAAATTAGAAATTCTACAGAGAGCATATTAAATTCTTTGTCTGGGAAAAGAAAAATAAAATTGAAAAGTCTAACTAGCAAAAGTAAGATAAGTCTTAAAGCGAAGGATAGATTGAAAATATCAAAATTTGGAAAAGATTTTATACGCTTTTTTATTATCAATAATCAAGAAAAATAGATCACTTATTTAGTGGTCTTTTTTTCGTACATAAAAAAGCCACTAGACTATGGGTTCTAGTGGCTAGGTAGCGTTAGTGTCAAAATTAAGATAGATTGTAGTTTCTGAACTTAAGTTTTTAAAAAAGGAGCGCTACCTTATAAAGAGTATAACAGGTATTTGTGTATCTGTCGCACATTTACATAAAATTAATTAGGAGGTGAATAACATGATAAGGAATCCAAAACATCAGGTTTTTGCTGATGAATGGCTGATTGATATGAATGGTACGAGAGCGTATAAAGTCGCATATCCAAACATAAAAAAAGACACCACAGCAAGAGTGAATGCAAGTAGACTGCTAACAGATGCTAACGTGAAGCGATATATTGATGAACAGCTAGAAAAGATGCAGAACGAAAGAGTTGCAGATGCACAAGAAGTCCTAGAATATCTCACTAGCACCATGCGTGGTGAAAAAATGAAAGGTGTTTATAATACCGAAACAACTAATGATGAAGGAGAAGTATTCACTCATCAAAAAAGCTATGAATATACCCCTAGTACGGAAGAGAGGACTAAAGCAGCCGAATTACTCGGTAAACGTCATGCGCTGTTCACTGACAAGCAACAAATAGAAGTTACTGAAATGCCAGTATTTGTTGATGATATCGGTGATGATGATGGTTAAGAAAAAACTATCAGAATTATTACCGAAAAAATTTCATTCGGTATGGAGAGCAACTCTTAACTCGGACATACTGAATATTGTTTGTAAGGGTGGACGCGGTTCTGGTAAATCATCAGATATTGCACATATTATTACTCAATTACTTATGAGGTATGCTGTCAATGCGGTTGGCATTCGATATGTTGATAATACATTAGAACAATCAATCTACGAGCAAATGAAGTGGGCGATTGAACAGCAAGGGGTAACGCATCTATTTAAATTTAATAAATCACCGTTAAGAATCACATACATACCTCGTGGGAATTATATGATTTTCAGAGGTGCCCAAAATCCCGAAAGAATCAAGTCTTTAAAAGATAGTAGATTCCCGTTTGCGATTGGCTGGATTGAGGAGTTAGGCGAGTTTAAAACTGAAGATGAAGTAACGACCATTACCAATTCACTTTTACGTGGTGAATTAGGAGATGGTCTTTTTTATAAATTCTTTTTCAGCTACAACCCGCCAAAACGTCGACAATCTTGGGTGAACAAAAAATATGAATCTAGTTTCCAACCTGAGAATACATTTGTTCATCACTCTACTTATAAAGATAATCCTTTTATTTCGAGAGAATTCTTGAGAGAAGTGGAGGCAGCAAGAGATAGAAATCCTTTGCGTGCTAGATGGGAATACGATGGTGAAGCAATCGGTTCTGGAGTAGTTCCATTCAGTAACCTAAAAGTGGAGAAAGGCTGTATAACTGATGAAATGGTAACTAACTTTGATAATATCAGAAACGGTCTTGACTTCGGCTATGCAACTGATCCGTTAGCGTTCGTTCGATGGCATTATGATAAAAAGAAAAATGGTATCTATGCTATTGATGAGATATATGGTGTGAAAATTAGTAATAGGGAATTAGCTAAAAAACTACATGAAAAGGGCTATCAAAATGATGAAATTTTTTCTGATTCTGCTGAGCCCAAAAGTAATGCAGAGTTAGTAAATGAGCATGGTATCAATCATATAAAAGGTGTTAAAAAAGGCCCGGATTCGGTTGAATATGGTGAGCAATGGCTAGATGACTTAGATTTTATTTGTATCGATCCATTGAGGACTCCAAATATAGCTAAGGAATTTGAAAACATTGATTATCAGACTGATAGAGATGGTAATCCTAAACCGAGACTAGAAGATAAAGACAATCATACAATTGATGCCACACGTTACGGATTTAATGAAGACATGTGGGCGAAGAAAAAAACTAAAATTAGTAAAAATCAAAGAAACAAAATAAAAAGAATGTTTTAAAAAAAGGAGTGTGAAGTATGGAAAATGAAGAAATCCAAAAAGTTAATGAATTTGAACATGGATCGGACATCAGCTATTCAAGTGATGTGAATGAAAATTTTGTTAGCTTTGGCGTAGAATCAAATATTCACTATAGATATAGTTCTGCAGAAGAATTGTTGGATAATACTGATGTTTTAGCAAAAATGATTGCGCACCATAATGAACACCAGGTTCCACGTCTACAGGTTTTGGATGATTATTATAAAGCAAAGAATACAAACATCATCAAAAATCGTCGCCGTAAGGAAAAAGAAAAAGCAGACCATAGAGCTGCTCATAATTTTGGAAAAGTTCTTGCAACGTTTGATGTTGGATACAATACAGGCAATCCATTAAAAGTTCAAATTAATAATAAAGCTAGTCAAGAGACCATTGATAATTTCAATCAAGATAATGACATTGACGGATTGAATGGAGAATTGTGGTTAGATATGGATAAATACGGCCGAGCTTATGAAATCATATATCGAGATGAAGATGACGTTGACTATGTTGATCTATGCAATGTTTTTGAAACGTTTGTTGTTTATGATACAACGGTCAAGCGTAGACCAATACTTGCTGTTCGTTATCCTAAAACTAAATTTACTATAGATGCAGACAAACAGTATATTCAACCGATAATTTACACAAAAGACAAAATCATTACTTACGCTGAAACGACTCTTGCTACGATTAAACTAAGTGATCCAAAAGAGGATTCTCATGATTACAAAGAAGTTCAGATAACTGAGTTTTCTCCTAATCGTTTTAGAATGGGATTGTATGAAGATATTTTATCTCAAATCGATTTGTATGATGCTGGACAGTCTGACACTGCTAATTACATGACGGACTTAAACGATGCGCTATTAGTGATTAGCGGAGACATTGAAGCAGCGGGTCTATCAACCGAAGATGCTATTAAGCAAAAAGAAGCGAACATTCTTTTACTTGAATCTGGCACAGATATCAATGGTAACAAGACCTCAGTGAATGCTAGCTACATCTATAAACAATACGATGTAAACGGCGTTGAAGCCTACAAAGAACGAGTGAGAAAAGGGATACATGAAATATCTATGATTCCAGATTTAACAGATACAAATTTTTCTGGTGTTCAATCAGGAGAAGCAATGAAGTATAAAATGTTTGGTTTCAATCAAATGACGGCAGTAAAGCAAAGACTATTTAAAAAAAGTCTTGTGCGGCGCTATCGTCTTTTATTTAATCTAAAATCAAGTGTTTCTGAGATTGATAACTCCGATTTAAAAGGATTGCGAATTATCTTTACTCCTAATCTTCCGAAAGCAATTCTAGAAGAATTAAAAACATTGATTGACTCTGGAGCTGAGTTAAGCCAAGAAACAATTTTAGGTCTAGCTTCGTTTGTTGATGATGTTCAAGCTGAATTAGAACGTGTAAAAAATGAAAATAAACCATTAGATATTACTGATGAAGAAGTAGCCAAAACGAAAGTGAATCAGGCAAAATTTTTAGCTAAACAATCGGAAAAGGAAACCGAGGAGGAATGATTGAATGTCCTACTTGAAAAATCGTGAAGAATCTTGGATCAAAGAACAGATGAAGCTAGATCGCGATAGAGAAAAAGAAATTGTTCAACAGCTTCAAAATGCTATTGATGCGATTCAAACCGAAATTGAAGCTAACTGGGATAGATTTTCCAATGGCCAAAAGATTACGATTAGCGAAGCAAGAAAAATGGCTAATAAGATGGACGTAAAACGCTTTGAGAGAAAAGCGAAGGAGTATGTAAAAAATAAAGACTTTAGTCCACAGGCCAATAAAGAATTGAAAATCTATAACTTAGTAATGCGAGTGTCTAGATTAGAGCTATTAAAGTCTCAAATTGGTTTAGAACTAATCACGTTGTTTGATGAGCTAGATAAGTGGGGATATTCTCAGTTATCTGAAGCAGCAAAAGATGAGTATTTAAGACAGGCGGGAATATTAGGCGAAACCGTTAAAGAAAATTATTCGTCTAAGGTTAGAAAAATTGTTAATGCATCATTCAAATCAAGTGAATTCCCTTCGTTTAGTGATAACATTTGGCAAAATTTTGTTGAAATGAAAGCTGATTTAGAAAAAACAATCACTCAGGCAATCACTCAAGGGAAAAATCCAAGAGCAGTAGCAAAAGAGATGGCTAAATTTATAAAGCCTAACCAATTAAATATAAGGTACAAGCTAAATAGGTTAATGATGACTGAAATATCTGGTATTCAAACAGATATTCAAAAGCAAAGTTACTTGGATGCAGATATCGAAGAATATGATTACATTGCAGAACCGTTTGCCTGTGAAATATGTAAAAAAGTGGCTAAGGGAAGCCCTTATAGAGTATTAAAGATGAAAAAAGGTATTAATGCTCCTTATATGCATCCTCATTGTAAGTGCTCTACTGTCCCTAAAATTAGTGAGGATTATGAGAAGTCGCTGAAAGAAAGAGGTTTGTAAATGGATAATCTATATAAATGCAATCAATGTCATAAACACACTCCTTTAATTAGAAAATCTGAAAATATCACGAAGGATGTCGAACACCATTATGCTGAATGTGCAAATTGTGGATATAAAGCGACAATTATGTATATGAATACCGAAATCAAGTTATTAATGTATGAACAAAGAAAAACAAAATTTGGTACAAAAAAGAAAGGTAAATTGACAGAAAAGCTAAACAGATTAATTTCTGAATTAAGAAAAGAAGTCGAAGAATCACTTTAAAATTATGACAGAAAGGTGTGATTCTATGAATGACGATCCTTATGACTATTTAGATGCTGATTATGAAGAATATTTAAGAAAAGAGGGTAAAATGATGGATTCACAAGAATTTATTGATAAATGTAAAGAAATTGTTTCAAATTATGCAAACAAACACTTGGATAAATCAGATCAAAAAGAAATTACCAAAAAAGATGTTTTTGTAGTTTGGAGTTGTAAAACATTGCAGAATAACAAAGCTCTATTAAGCACTACTTTACTTGATGGTATGTATTATGAATTAACATTAAACGGCGACAAGCAAGAGATTTATTTTGATGCATACAAAAAATGGGAAAATAAGGCAATTAAAGTCTAACAAACGTTAGGCTTTTTATATTGCCTTCTTACTGCTTACAGGCACTAAAGAGAAAGCTGTTTCGATTGATAGGCGTAACTTATCAAATATATCGGGTAGCGGCGTAACCGTGGAGGATAATCATGAAAACAAAAAAACTATTATTGCCAATGCATTTACAATTCTTTGCTGATAATCCAGATACTGGCACTGGAGATACGGACCAACCGGCCGGAGGTCAAGAACAAACGCCACCAGAAGATGATAGTAAAGATAAAGGCAATGGAAAAACGTTTTCTCGTGATGAAGTAGCAAAAATGATTGCTGCTGAAGTATCAAAAACAAAAGAAGCTTGGGAAAAAGAGCAACAAGAAAAACAAGCAGAAGCAGAAAAACTGGCAAAAATGAATGCTCAGGAAAAAGCTGAACATGAAAAGAAACAGCTAGAAGCAAAAATTGCGGAATTGGAACGTAGTCAAGCATTAGTTTCCATGTCAAAAGAAGCTTCTAAAATGCTTTCAGAGGCTAGTTTGCCGCATGACGATGATTTGCTAGGATTGATTGTTTCAGATGATGCGGAAGCCACAAAAAAAGCTGTCGCTATTGTTACGAACTATGTATCAATGATTAAGAAAGAAAATGCTCGCCAAAAAACACCAGGTGAGGGCGGACAATTTTCAACTGATAAAAAAGAAACCGAATCAGTTGCAGCTCTTGCAGCAAGTAAACGAATTGTAAAATAGGAGGAAATATAAATGAAGAAAAAACAATTAATGAAAATGGATATTCAAATGTTTGCTCAAACATGGAATCCAGACAACGTCACTGTATTAGAGAAAAAAGATGGAACAATTCCAGATAAGTACAACACTTTAATTTTAAAAGATGTGATGGAAAATTCTAAGTTAATGCAGTTGGCTAAATATGAAGAAATGGACGGCAAAGAAAAGAAATTCGAATACTTTGCAGAAGGTCCTGGGGCGTACTGGGTTGGTGAAGGCGAAAAGATTAAAACGTCTAAACCTAAATGGTTAAACGTAACGATGACTGCGAAAAAAATTGGTGTTATTATCCCAGTTTCTCGGGAATATTTAACTTATAAGATGTCTGATTTCTTTACTCAAATGCAACCAAAAATCGCAGAAGCATTTTATAAGAAAATCGATGCGGCTACTATCCTTGATAAAGAAAATCCATTCTCTCAATCTATTGAAAAATCTGTCATTGCAGCTAGTAATGTAATTGAGGGCGACTTGACATATGACAACATTTTAGCATTAGAGGATTTGCTTGGAGAAGGTGAATACGATCCGAATGCTTTCATTTCTAATCGTAAGAATCGTACAGTGTTACGTGAAGCAAGTAAAAAAATTGGTGACACAACTCAATTTATTTATGATCGTGTCAGCAATACTATTGATGGACTACCTGTAGCAGATCTAAAATCTATGGATAAGGGAAACCTTTATACTGGTGATTTTGATTACTTGCGCTATGGTATCCCATTTAACATTAATTTCAAAATTTCAGAAGAAGCTCAATTATCTACTTTAACGAATGAAGACGGTACGCCTGTCAACTTGTACGAACAAGAATTGGTTGCTTTACGAGCTACAATGGATATTGGTTTCATGGTCATCAAAGATGAAGCATTTGCTAAGATTCAACCAAAAGCTGCGGGGGAGTAACTAGCCCTGTTGTCGGAAAAGTAACACCGACAACAAATGGGGCGACAATCGAACTAACTTAGGTGGTGTTTTGATGTCAGAGATAGCAAATGATGTAAAAAAATTATTAAATGGCAGTCTTGATGAAAAATTAGAAATCATTGAAAGACGTACAAAAGATCGGCTTCAAAATATATTGAATGTCACTGAGTTACCAAAAAGTTTTGATTCAGTTGTATATGAAGTCACTTTAAAACGATTTAATCGTATTGGCCAAGAAGGAATGCAATCTTATTCTCAAGAAGGTTTATCTATGGCATTTCCAGACTCTGATTTTTCTGAATATCAAGATGAGATTGAAGAGTATAAGAATAAGGAAATAGAAGAACTTTATAAGCCTAAACGTGGGAGGTTTACATTTTCATGAGATATTTAGATGAAATTACCTTTGTAAAAAAATCTTCAGAATCGCATTATGATCCAAATTTAGGTGAATGGATTGAAGAAGAACCGTTTAGAAAAACTGCTGATATCAATGTAACTGATATTGGTACAGATCGTTCTATTACTATTTTCGGAAGCATTAAAGAAGGGGCTAAGGTCATTAGGACACAGCCCCTTTTCGTTATTCCAGAATTTGATTACATTGAGTTTGAAGGTAAAACTTGGGAAGTTATTACAAGTAGAGTTCCTGCATTAAGAAATAGCTTGATTATTCAGGAAGTGACTATTGATGGCAAGAAGTCAAGTAAGAATTAATGGATTAGCTGGAATTTCTAAAAAACTAAAGAGAAATGCTCAGCTTGATGATGTGAAAACAGTTGTTAGAAACAACACAGCAGAATTAACCGCCAATATGCAAGCTGAAGCCGGAAAAGTGTTAACTGGACACTGGGAAGGTAAAAAGTTTGTTAAACCTACTGGGGCAACAAAAAGAAGTATCGTTATGAGGCTTTCGAACAATGGTTTTTCTGGGCATACAGGACCAGGAACAGAATACGCACCATACTTAATACACGGAACAAGATTCATGGTGAAACGTGATTTCTTTTTACCACCTCTGAAACAACAAAAAGTGAAATTTAGAACGGACTTGGAAAGGTTGATGAAATGATTAAAACAAGAGATCAATCAATCTTCGATGAAGTGTATAAGAAGTGTCAATCACTGGGTTATGAAACCTACGATTACAAACCTACGAATGATGTAGGTTATCCATTTGTCGAATTAGAAGATACTCAGACACTGCACCAAGCCAACAAAACTGATATTAAAGGTTCGGTTACATTGAATCTATCTGTATGGGGATTGGCAAAAAAACGTAAACAAATATCGGATATGGCTTCAGCAATTTTTGCTGAGGCTCTATCTATTTCTGAAACGGAAGGTTATTATTGGTCGCTCAATATCCAATCAAGCGGTATTCGGTTAGTAGATGACATTTCGACTAACACACCATTGAAGCGGGCAATGATATCTTTAGAATTCAAAATACTATAGAGAGAAGGAATATAAATGGCTAATGAAGCAAAAGTAGCGGCTAAAGGTATTGATATTATTTTACTTTTCCGTTTGTTAAAAAAATCAAAAGAGGAAGCAGCATGGAAATTAGCTTTCCAGACAGAACATGAAAATACAAAAACAAAAGATAGTGACTCCGTGGCCACTAAAGATGGTCCGATTCGTATCCCAGGATCATTGGAAATTGATTTTTCAGCAACATCTATTTTATCAGTCGGTGATCCGTATGTTGATCAACTAGAAGAAGCTTTAGACAATGACGATATTATTGAAATTTGGGAAATCAACAAAGCAGAAAAAGGTGCAGGAGATAATGCTGACAAATACAAGGCAACCTATTACCAAGGATATGTAACATCATTTGGTAAATCACCTAATGCTGAAGACACCGTAGAAGTTTCATTAGAATTTGGTATCAATGGTAAAGGTGCAAAAGGATTTGCGACATTAACTGCTGATCAAGAAGAAGTAGTTCAATATGTCTTCAAAGATACAACTATTGAAACAGCTGATCCGGGAAAGTAGATAGCCCTTCTGTGGGAAGTGTAACTCCTACAGTCGATGGGGCTTCTATTGAATTAAGCTAAGAAAGGAAAATAAATATGGTGGATACTTTTAAAATTTATAAAGGCCAAACCGAAGTTGTTTCCGGCACATCACCTTTAACTATAACAGGAATGGAACCTAACACCTCTGTGCCAGTTGGTGAGTACCAAGTAACTCGTGTTGTTAATGGGAAAGAATCAGAGCGAGTAGATATTCCAGCTTTTAAAACATTGTCTATTGCTGTAACTGGCTTAGAGTTTTCTCCTAAAACATCAACAGCAGATGCGGGTACTGCAGGTAGCCGACAAATCACAGCAACTGTTTTGCCTGAAAATGCAATCAACAAAAAAGTAACCTATAAGATTACGCCTGAAACAGAAGGTCTTGCTGTCTCTGAAACAGGTAATATCACTTGGACAGAAACGGTACCAGCTGGTGTTTATACCACAACAGGAACAACAGAGGATGGTAAGAAAACAGCTCAACACACCTTAACATTGAATAATCAAGTTTAAAATATAAATTTAGAGGGCAGCTTAGCGGCTGTCCTTTTCTTATGGAGGAAAAGACATGCAAATCGAAATTAAAGGAAAAAAATATAACTGTATTTTTGGAGTCAAGTTTATTCGTGAATTGGATAAGCAGCATGGGGTAGTTCGCAATGATGTGAATCTTGGAATGGGGTTAACAACATTATTACCGCAGCTAGTAAGTGGAAATATCGTTGTTTTATCTGATGTACTTTACACAGCTACCATTACGGAAAAAAGTAGACCTTCTAAGGATGAAGTAGATGAGTTTGTTGAAACTGTTGATGATATTGAGACATTATTTGATGAAACGTTGAAAAACTTAGAAGAAAGCAATGCGGGAAAGTTAACGGTCAGAAATTTCAAGAAAGCTCTGATGGAGAACAAGTAAGAGAGGAACTAAGCTCAGCTGAAGCTTATGAAAATATTCTTATTAATTGTTTTCGTTACCTAGAAATTACTGATTTATCAGAAATTGAACGAATGACTTTGTATGAATATGAAGTTAGGCTATTGGCGTTTCAGTTAAAAAGACTTGACCATGAAAGAGACCTCTATCTCCAATCTTGGCTAAATAACCAAATTAAGGCGACTAAAGGTAAAAAATCTGAACCTTATTATAAGGAATTCAATAAGTTTTTCAATTATGAAGAACGAGAGAAGCTTATTTTGGGTAAATCATTAATTGATGAAAAAGTTGATATAGGAGCAATTGATTTATTAAGAAAAGCAAATAAGTAGGAAAGGAGGAAAATAATGGAATCATATTCAGTCGAAGCAATACTTACTGCCACTGATAGAACGTTTAGTAGCACGATGAGTAGCGCTGAACGTTCAATGGCTGGTGTAAACAAGCAATCTGGTGAACTAGGGGATGGATTGGATAAAAGTACCACTAAAGGTAATCAATTAGGCAAGTCAATTCTTAGTATTGGAGCAGGTGTGGGTGCAGTAAAATTAGTATCTACGGCCGTAAATATGGTTAAGGATTCTGTTGAAGGAGCTATTAACCGATTTGATACGTTGAATAAGTATCCTGTAGTTATGAAGGCTCTAGGTTACTCAACAGAAGATGTTGATCGGTCCATGAATAAACTATCTGATGGGATTGATGGATTACCAACATCCCTCGATGAAATTGTGTCTAGTACGCAACAACTATCGATTTCAACTGGTAGCTTGAGTAAAGGGACTGACACAGCTATTGCATTAAATGATGCCTTTCTTGCTTCTGGAGCTTCAACTGCTGATGCGACTCGTGGTATGCAACAATATATTCAAATGCTCGGTAAGGGTGAAGTTGATATGCAGTCTTGGCGAACTTTACAAGAAACAATGCCAATAGCTATGGATAAAGTTGCTAAGTCTTTCAAAGAACAAGGTGTAAACTCAGTTAACCAATTATATGATGCCTTAAAAGAAGGAGATATTACATTTAATGAGTTCAATAATCGTTTGATTGAGTTGGACAAAGGCGTAGGTGGTTTTGCGGACCTAGCAAAGAAAAACTCAAAAGGTATCAAAACATCATGGGCAAACATTAAAACAGCCACCGTTAAAGGTGTAACTACAGTTATTAAATCGTTTGATGAATTATCCAAAGCAGTGACAGGAAAAAATATTGCCGAAAACTTAGACTCTTTAAAAAATGTAGTGAATATAACTTTTAAGGCAATTGATGCAGCGATTCAATCAACTATCCCATTGATGAAACTATTCGGAAAAGCTATTACGTCGATAGGTACAGCTTTAACACCATTACTACCAACAATTGCCAGTTTTGCTGCCACCTTTACAGCGTTGAAAGTAATTCAGCAAGTGACAGGCTATATAAAACAATCTGAATTGGCAATCAAAGCTTATACAACCGCAATAAGTTTATACAATGGAATATCAAAACTGGCTACGTTGTCTACCACAGCACTCGGAAGAGCATGGATGTTAAACTTGGCAGCCGATAAAGCCAATTCTGCAGCAATAGCAATAAAAACTGGTCTTTTAGTGGCGCAAAATACAATCGTTGGTATTTTGACGGGAACAATTAGTTTAGCTACAGTAGCTACAACTGTTTTTAGTACCGCTATGAAATTGTTGATGGGCCCTATTGGTTGGGTAACAGCTGCAATAGGAGGACTAGTAGCTGTAGGGGTAAACTTGTGGAAATGGTTAGATAAGGAAACTGAATCAACTAAGGCAGTTAAAAAAGAACAAGAAAACCTTATGAAAACCACAGATGACTTGATTAAAAAGAATCAAGAACATACCCAATCACGAAAAGATGAAGCTATTGAATTGGATAATACTAAAGAAAAATTCCAATCTATGATTTCTGAAATGGAAATGCTCTCTGCTAAAGAAAAATTAAGCAACAGCGAGAAAAAACGTATGGTGGAAATTGTTGAGGAATTGAACGGTAAAATGACAGGTTTAAACTTAGTTTATGACGATCAAAAAAATATTTTATCTGAAATGCCTGGAACAATTCAACAACAAGTTGATGCCTATAATGCTTTAGATGAAGCTTCTCAAGCTCAAGAAAACATTAATCAAATGTTAAAAGAACGAAATGATAATGAAGCGAAGCTGATGGAAATCAATGCTGCTAGAGAAAAATGGAATCAGACATTAAAAGAATCTGGCGGGAATACAAAAGAAGCTCGTGAAAATATTGAAAAGTTGGGCGAGCAAGAGCAAGTGTTAAAGGGCGTTCAACAGGAATTAACGAATGAAATTATAAATACAGCTAATGCCCATGAACAATCAATGCAGCGTGCAAGCCAAGCTGTAGAAAATGGTGTGTTAAATCAAACAGTTTCATACAATGCTTTAAGTGGAAAGACGAAAGAAACAATGGATGCAATGCGTTCAGAATATTCATCGCTTGAAGAAAAAGTAGGGAGTGCCTTTGATGTTATCCAACAAAAACAAGCTATTTCAGTTGATCAAATGGCTGAAAATTTACAAAAAAATCAAGAAGCTGTTAGTCAATGGAGTACTAACATTGCTACGTTAGCACAGCGAGGGGTAGACGAAGGTCTTTTAGAGCAACTAAGAAAAATGGGTCCAGAAGGTGCTGCTCAAGCGGCAGAATTAGTAAATTCTTCAGACGAACAATTGCAACGCTTAAATGATGTCTATCGTAATACTGGTGAAACTTCCATGAATGCAATGAAAGAAGGTTATCAATTAGGCAAAAATGGTTTGAACGATGAAATTCAAGCTCTTATACCAACTCAAAAAGAAACTTTGATGACTCAAATTAAGAATACAGATTTTAAAAGTGTGGGTCTAAGTGTAACTGATGACTTTAAAGCAGGCATTGAGAACGGGCGTACATCGGTTGAAGAAATGACCAAAGGAATTGTTCCTAAAGTCGGGGAAGACATGAAAGGCGAAGTCCAAAAAGCTGATTTCAGAGGTATTGGTAAGTCAATTCCTCAAGGATTAGAAAAAGGTGTTGATGACGGCAAAGGAATTCCTGTGAAAACGTCTAATCAAATGATCGATGATGTGGTTTCTGGCGCCAGAAAAGGTTTAGATTCTCACTCTCCTTCTCGTGTATTTCATTCAATTGGTGAAGATGTTGATTCTGGATTATCAAACGGTATCGAACAAAACGCAACGAATCCAGTAAGAGCTGTTGAGTCTATTGTTGATAAAATAATTTCTGCAATGGATAAATTGCCATCAGAAATGAATTCTATCGGAGCAAATGCAATTGATGGATTGACTAATGGTATTAACGCCAATGCTAATAGTGCTTTAGCTGCAGCAAGAGGTGTGGCAGATCAAATTGTAAGTACAATGAAAAGCGCTATGGATATTCATTCTCCATCACGTGTAATGCGTGACGAAGTAGGTAAAATGATTCCAGCAGGAGTAGCGGTTGGTATTGATAAATATTCAAACTTTGTAGAAAAATCTATGCAACGACTAAGTAAAAAAGTAGGCATGCCCGCGCTGGATAATTTAAATTCAAATCTGTCATTTAGTGGCGGAACACAAAGTTTAGCGTTTTCTGGAGATGTATCTTCAAAATTCACTGTGGAGGTACCTGTTATTTTAGATAGTACAGAGGTTGCAAGGGTTATTGCTAAACCAATGAGTAAAGAATTACAGAATCAACAAGATAAAAAAATGTTTCTTTAGGAAGGAGGCGCTAAATGTTATACAACTTTATTGATGTAAATGAACAACAAACAAAAGCCTCTTTGCCTTCCGAAGCCATGAATTTTAATGGTTCCTTTTTAGAAGATTTAGTTCCAGGTTATAGAACATTATCTGTTGTTGGAAGAGAGTTAGCTCCTACTGAGATACAAAGCTACCAGTTGGGAATTCGTGATGGAATGCGACATGTTTATGCTCGTATTCCGGAAAGAGAATTAACAGTTAAATTCAAAGTTGAGGCTAACTCTAACGAAGCGTTTAGGGATTCTTTTAACAGACTAAACGTTGCTTTGTTTACAGAAAAAGATGTACAGATTTGGTTTAATGATGAACCAGAAATGCTTTGGTCGGGTAGTAAATCAGACATTGATGCAGTTCCTGAGGGATTGAATCGAGTCGTTGGTACATTTACAATTTTGTTGAACAATCCATATAAATACACTCGAAGCGATGCTACTAGTGTTATGTGGGGTTCAACAGAAATAACGTTTCAGGCTAACTATCTTATGGGTAATACTGGATCAGGGGCTGTTGACTTACCTATTGTTATCGAAGGTGGGGCTTATTGGGGTTCTACCATGATTACTTTTCAAAATCGTTCCTATTTAATGGGAGATAACGGTCAAGAAGTGAAACCAATTGAAATATATCCAACTGTCGAAGGGTTAAAAGTAAAACCGATTATTACTATAAAAGGCACTGGTAGAGGCGTGTGGATAAAAACTAGAAGCGACACTATTGATATTGGTGATTTTGATAAGTCAGAAATAGTAATCGATACAGAACAGTTTAATATTACGAAAAATGGGAAGCCAATGATTCGCCCTATGAACGATTTTTATATTTATCCAAATGAGCCACTATACATCCAAGCGAAAGATAGTACTTTTAATCTAACTATTCGATATCCAAATCGTTTCTTATAGGAGGTGTTGCTAAAATATGTTGATGGCAATGGATTTAAAAAGAGAATATACGGCAGTTTTAGATAACGCTTATAATGTTGGATATGAAAAAATTGAAAACCAAATAGGTAATCTAGAATTTTCAATGCCGTTGGATGATCCTAAAAATGAATTTTTGCAAGAAATGTTATGGGTTGAACTAACAGATAATGAGAATGAATATATAGGGTTATACCGGGTTATGCCTTCAACTGTTCGCAAAGATGCTAGTAACAATTCGATCACGTACACGGCAAATGAAGCCCTCTGTACTTTACTAGACACAGTTCTTTTTGGTTATCATGAACTAGTTAATCGAAAAACAATTGATGTTATTAACTATCTTTTGAATAAACAAAGGACAAAGCACTGGGTTTTAAAAAAATGTGAATTCACTCGATATTTTAGTTATGCATGGGAAAATGAAAATGGTCTTGCTGATGCCTTGTTTAGTATCCCTCAAGCATTTGATGAAGACTACATGTGGCAGTGGAATACCAAAGTTTATCCATTCGAATTATCTTTAGTGAAGCCGCCAAAAGAACCTATTGCTCGTATTCAAGAAGGATATAACATGCAAGGTTTTGAGATTGAAAGAGACCCCAATAATTTAGTTAATCGAGTTTATCCTTTGGGGGCTGGTGAAGGGGTTAACCAGATAAATATAAAATCAGTGAATAAAAATATTCCTTATGTAGAAGATGCAAAGTCTATAAAAGAACATGGTTTAGTTGAATATGTATGGGTGGACCAACGATTCACAGTTCCACAAGCTTTAAAAGACAATGCAATCAACATGTTAAAAAAATGGGCACAACCTAAAATTTCTTGGGATGTGACTGCGGCTGATTTATTGAAATTAACAGATGAACCTTTAAGCATTGATAAGTTAAGACAAGGAACTGTAATTATGATTAACACAGATGACTTTGGAAGCATAAACTTGCGCATTAAAAAAGAGACAAAACAGGATGTTTTCGGCTCCCCACAAGATATTCAGCTAGAGCTTGGTAATTTATCTGACGATTTTACTACAACAATGTCTGATTTGAAACGTAAACAGGAAATAAATGAGACATACTCGCAAGGTGCAACGAATATTTTGAACTATAGTTATCAGGATAACTGCGAAAAGGCATACCCAGCAGAAATTGAATTCTTCTTAGATGATGATGTATTTCATGTAAATACTGTAGAACTTACTTTCAAAACAAAGAGATATCGTGGCTACACAAAAGCCGTAAAAGGAGGCGGAGCTACGGTTAAAAGTACTTCAGCTGGAGGAGCTTCAACGCAAACGAGCTCGGCTGGTGGCGGAAGTGTCGTTTCAAGTTCAGCTGGCGGAGGTTATTCTAGTGGATCCACTACAGGTGGCGGGGGAGGCAGTATTCAATCTAGTTCTGTAAATGGTCAAAGTTCACAAACAAGTTCAGCAGGTGGAGATCATAATCACCTTGTTGCATCTAATAATGGTAGCACTGAATCAAGTGCATTTTATCGAGAAATGGATGCGGGGTCAGGTATGAGATTTAGACTGATGTCGACTGCATCAACAGATTGGTACACAAAGACGAGCTCAGGTAATCATACTCATAACGTGACTACACCGGCACATTCCCATACAGTGAATACACCTAACCATAGTCACAATTTTAATATTTCTATACCAAACCATACTCACAGCATATCGGTTCCTAACCATAGCCACCAAGTAAGAATACCGGCACATACACACCAAATTACTTTACCTGATCATAGCCATCCATTAGAATGGGGGATTTATGAGGCACCAAGTAGCGCAACTAGTGTTGATATAGTTGTAGATGGTACCACCATTCCAGTACACGATACTAGCCAACAAAGATTAAACATTGTTAATTATCTTAGGAAAACTAGTGGAGGTAAAATCTCTAGAGGTAATCATACAATCAAGATAATACCTAACAAACTTGCACGAATCGAAGCGCAAGTTATTTGTCGTGTTTTTATACAATCACAACTAGGAGGACAATTTTAAATGAGATTAACAGTAAAACTAATTAGCAAACAAGAAGAATTTATAATCAATGATGAATCAGGTAAAACATTAGATGATTATTTTGCAGAACTGATTGATAATAGTTCGCCATTCATCAAAATAGGAAATCGTGTTTTACAAAAAGCTACAATTGAATATATTAATGCAGAGTAGGAGTGAGAAAATGGCTATCGAGCAAATTAAAGAAACCGACACGCTGAATCAAGGTCGAATTAGAATTAATGCAATTTTGGATCAATCTAATACTGCTGTTGAAAAAATAAATGATTATCAAAGTCGGTTGACAGAAGGAATTAATGATGCCAAAAAAATTGCTGACGACGCCGGAAAAGAAGCTGTACAAATTGCAGAACAAGCAGGTAATCAAGCTAATGAAACAGCAAACCAAGCTTTAACTAATTCTCAAACGGCTATTAATACTTCAAATCAAGCGGTATCTACAGCAAACAACAATAAACAAGAATTTGATGCTTTGCGTAATGACTTTGAAAAACTTGTTGGAGAAGCTGGTGACAGTAATCCTGAAATCGTACAAGCGAGAACAGATACACAAGGGGTAACACAATCAACATTAGCTACTCGATTACAAGTTGACTTTAATGACCGCATGACAAAATCAGAAGGAGTATCGTTACTTTCTGGAACAACAAACGTAAAAGTACCTATGGATTTCACTGGAAAAACAGCGGGTAATACAGCAACAAATGCAAATCAATATTTTACAGATGTAACAGCTAAAGTACTAAAAAAACCAAAAGATACATGGAATGAAGTTTCTCAATCTGATTACAACAAATTAGTAAGCCGTGATGATTCTGGAGTGAGTAGTGGTTCGACGCAAAGCGGAGTTATACCACAACAGTTAGGAGTGTTCAATGCTTTAGAAGCTGCAAAAAAATTAATTCCTCAAAATTTTGAAGGATTAAGTCAAGAAGAAGCGGTGGTTTTATTAAAAGATAGTTTTGTCGCTTTTACTATTAGTGAACGTGTTAAAGCCACTACACCTAACAACAAAACAATTAAAGTTTCCACTTATATTGAGTCAACTGACTCGTGGACCACTCAAATTCAAGAAAATGCTGGCGAATACAAAGATTTATCAGTTCAAGTCACTGATAAAAATTTCATTACTAGCGAGGGTTTTATCTATCTAATTAGCTATACAGATCCATCAAATGGAGTGACAACTGCTAATCTGGATGTTGACTATTCAGCTATTCAATTAGAAATTAGTATTAATGCGCAAGATGTATTAGCAAAAAGTGGCTTTGTAAGAGAGGAACAACTAAAGGAGCATACGGAAAGTCAAGACAATCCACATAAAGTGACAGCAAGTCAAGTTGGCTTGGGCAATGTTAAAAATTATGGATTTGCTACTGATAGCGAAGCATCTGCTGGAACATCAACGACCAAATATATGAGCCCTAAAAATGTTGCAGATGCTATTAAAGGGCAAGCGGTGACTCAAACTGGAGACCAAGAAATAGCAGGAACAAAAGATTTTATGAATCCTCCGAAAATCGCTGGACAAACTGTTATTTCTGAAAAAGTAATAGCTTTTTCTGCCCCTAATACAGTATCAATCAGTGGTACAGGAATTAAGGTCATTCCTATTTCTCAAAAGGTCATCACTAATAATGAATTTTTTGAGTTATCAGCGAATAAAATTAAAGTATTAAAAGATGGAATAATTAGTGTTGTTACTAGCTATACAACCAATGCTCCAGCAGGTTGGTGTAATATTGAGCTTACAAAGAGTAATGCAGTTATGAACAGGAGTAATCAAGGTACAGGAGGATTACACGCTGCTGGTTTGACAGATGTATTTGATGTAAAAGCTGGCGATACTATTGCATTTCAAAGTAATTCTAATCAATCTTCATATACGGTTTTATATTTGAGAGGATTTTTAAGATACTTAACGTGATAATGATTTTTATAAATTTATTTAAATGAAATAACCGTTTAGCAAAAAGCTAAGCGGTTTTTAAATTGGAGGAATGATTTTGTCAAATGAAATAGTTGTTGCTGTAATAGGGTTAGTAGGCAGTACATTTGGTGCGTTTATTGGCGTGGTAGCTAGTGCCAATTTGACAGCTTACAGAATAGAACAGTTAGAAAAAAAAGTAGAAAAACATAATGGTGTAATTGAAAGAACTTTTAAATTAGAAGGTCGAATGCAAGAAGCGGAACATGACATAATAGAATTGAAAGGAGCAAAAAAATGATTCTACCAGATAAGTACTACAAAATTATCAAATGGGGAGTACTTACTGTACTTCCAGCCATATCTGTTTTAGTAGCAACGTTAGGCAAAGGTTATGGATGGCAGCAAACAGATATGGCTGTTTTAACTATCAATGCCATTGCAACTTTTTTAGGAGTAGTAACAGGTGTGTCAGCATATAATTTAAAAGACAAGGAGTAAACGAATTGAAAAAGAAAATTTTAGTCGGAGCGTTAATCGCTCTATTTTTTATGCCTTTAAATGTATTTGCTACCAAAGGCGATCAAGGTGTTGATTGGGCCATTTATCAAGGTGAACAAGGTCGTTTTGGTTATGCTCATGATAAATTCGCTATTGCTCAAATTGGCGGCTACAATGCTAGTGGTATTTACGAGCAGTATACCTATAAAACGCAAGTAGCAAGTGCCATTGCTCAAGGAAAACGAGCGCACACTTATATCTGGTACGATACGTTCGGTAGCATGGACATTGCTAAAACAACAATGGATTATTTCTTGCCACGTATCCAAACGCCTAAAAATTCCATTGTTGCATTAGATTTTGAACATGGAGCTAGTCCTGATGTAAACGCCAATACGGAAACAATCCTATATGGCATGCGCCGAATTAAACAAGCAGGGTACACGCCAATGTATTATTCATACAAACCTTTTACATTGCAATATGTAGATTATCAGCGAATTATTAAAGAATTTCCTAACTCTTTATGGATTGCTGCATATCCTAGTTATGAGGTAACACCAAGTCCATTGTATAACTATTTTCCAAGTATGGATGGTATTGCAATTTGGCAGTTTACATCTACTTATATTGCTGGTGGGTTAGATGGTAACGTAGACTTAACAGGTATCACTGATAATGGTTATACGGCTACTGACAAACCAGAAACGGACACACCAGCTATTGAGGAAGGTAAAGAAGCAGATAAAACACCTACTTCTGCAGTTGAAGTCGGTGATACCGTCAAAGTGAAATTTAATGTTGATGCTTGGGCAACTGGTGAAGCTATTCCAGATTGGGTAAAAGGAAACAGCTATAAAGTGCAAGAAGTAACTGGAAGCAGAGTGTTGCTAGAAGGCATCTTATCGTGGATTAGTAAAGGCGATATTGAACTATTGCCAGATTCAACAACTGTTCCTGATAAACAACCAGAAGCAACACATGTGGTTCAATATGGCGATACATTATCGAGCATTGCTTACCAATACGGTACTGATTATCAAACTTTAGCTTCGTTAAATGAATTGGCTAATCCAAACCTTATTTACCCTGGACAATTTTTGAAAGTAAATGGATCAGCAGTAAGCAACGTTTACACGGTTCAATACGGTGATAATTTATCAAGTATTGCAGCCAAACTTGGTACGACATACCAAGCTTTAGCACAGCGAAACAGGTTAACTAATCTTAACTTAATTTATCCAGGGCAAACATTAATTTATTAGGAGAGTGGCAGTATGAAATCAGAAATAAAAAAACATATTCGTCAATTATTATGTGATTATAAAAAAATAGAAAAACAATTAAAAAAGTATGAAGATGCATTAGTTTACCCCCAATCTTCTTTTTCTTTATACTTTGAAGAAAAGTCAAATGAAAAAATAAGTTTGAACCAAATAGTTTTTCATAAGTTTTTTTTAAATACAGTTGAAGAGGTTTTATCAGATGCAACATCGGATGTACGTGATATTTTTATTTCTAAGTATAAAAATGGCTATCCACGTAAAAAGAATGAAATTGTGGCCTATGAAACTTATTTAAGTTTATCAACGATTAAAAGGAGGGATAGTGAATTCTTAGAGGAATTAGCACGACAATTAGGTTGGTTAGAAGTTTGAGCAAAAAAAGGGTGTGTTTAGTTATAGACTTTAGATAAGGACATATGTTCTCCATGGACGCATGGAAAGAATATTAAGGAGGGGAATTATGGCAGACACATGGTTAAGTCCTCTTGCTGTTTCTTATCAAGCAACTCAAGAATGGGATGAACCTGATTATTTGAGCGGAGGACAAGCAGGAATTCACGGAGGCATTGACTTAGCTCCAAAAGCAGGTACTAATCCACCTGTTTATTCAGCTAAATCTGGGACAGTAGAAGAGGTAGTACCAAATCATCCAATTGGTGGTAATTACATTGTTATCAGACATATGGATAACTACTGGACCTATTATGGGCATTTAGCAACTATAAATGTATCAGTAGGACAACAAGTAACAAATCAAACGGTTCTTGGATTATGTGGAGCAACTGGGGGTGCCACAGGTATTCATCTTCATTTTGAAGTGTGGCGTGGTGGTAAATGGCAGAGAATCAATCCACGAGAAGTAATTAATTTAGATGGTTCTGGCAGAGACTCTAGTAATAACGGTGGCAATGGTGGAATTTATACGGGCGGAGCTTTATTAAATGCAGGAAAAAGCATTTCAGAATCAAATATTCGTCTAATCATTTCTGCTGGAAAAAAATATAATATCAAGCCAAGTTTTATGATTGCACAAATGTTTATTGAAAGTCACTGGGGTGATCCAAACATTTCAATTGTTGGAAGTAAAGACAATAATTGGGCAGGAATTTCGGAACCTTTTAGCGTTCCAGCTGATTTAGGAATTAATATGAGTCGTGGGTCAGCAAGACCAGTTGGTGAAGGTGGTTATTATATTCATTTTGCAACCATGAACGATTTTTTTAAAGCATATGCATTTGTATTATCAAAAAGAAATGGCTTATATAATGTTGAAGGTGCAAATTCAATTGAAGAATACTGTAAGGGCTTATTTCGCATAGGTGGAGCAAATTCAGACTATGCTGCGACAGGCTATCAAAATTACTTTAATATGTTAATACCAACTTATAATTCAATAAACAAACAAAATCCTGGTAAACTTGCACAAATTGATGCAAGTACTGAGGGAATTACTAATAATGGAGGACTGACAACTATGCAATGTTTATATGAACGACCAATTAATCCGAATACTGGAGCTTTAGATATAAATGGCTCAGCAACTACAATGATGTTTTGTAATGGGGTCAATACACGACGAGTATATCATAATGATGAAGTTAATATTGTTAAAGAGCTATATCGTAAAAACAATGGAAAAGAAATTCCGGTATATTATAAAAAAGATTGGCCTAAAACTTCGCCATGGTATATTCGACTAGAGGCAATGTTTCCAGTAGTGAAATGATTTTATGTAAATAACCCTATTCCTAATAGAATAGAGTTATTTTTATTAACAGAAGTTTGAAATTTATTTTGATAAATTAACAATTATACAATCATCTACCACTCTGATGGAATCTTTACTAGGCCAGACATTCATTTCCGCTTGTAAAGCTTTGTGTTTTTCAAAATCTTCTGGTGTAGGATCATTAAAATTTAATCCAAATGTTTTCATATAAACTAGAGTATTTAAACTAGTGTGCACCGAGTTAGGCATGAATTCAAATAATGAAACACCGTTTGTTTCACCTTTTATATTCGAAACATTCCGAGGAGAACGATTTCCATACATTAAAAGTTTATAGGATTCTGGATTCTCAATTTCCATTGAATAAATATTATTTGTAATCATTTCCGCAGTACGTAAATCTTCTTCCGCTGTTAGATACTCAGAATATTCTAGGTTGGTTGTTTCCCGAACTTGAATAAAAGTAAAGATAATTACTATGCCAACTAATAAATGTTTAAGCACAAAGTTGTATCCCCAGTAAATCATAATAAAGATGAGTAATAACGCTAAAACAGCAGGGAAGTTAGGTACTTCACCTCTAATTGCCGGACGTTTTCCACCTAAAATTGTAAACATGAGTGGAGTGATTAGAATACCTAACAAGGTAATAAAGATGAAAAAAACATTTTTGCGTTTCAGATAGGACATATTAATTAATACAATGACCAGTAAAAGAACACATATCAAAAACAGCGGTGTAAAAAAAGTGTCTCCGACTGGAGGGAAGAATAGTTCTTTGGCGTAATCTTTAATATCGTTGATAGAATCTATCAAGGGGCGTTTACCCCAAAGAATCATATTATCTAGATAGGAGCTTTCAACGTTTAAAACTTTTTTCGCTAACATCGCCATTAGTTGAGATAGAACGAGAGATGAAATAGCTAGTAGAATAAAATGGCCGATTTTGAAGGCATAGTCTTTAAAAGAAATTTTAAGATCATTTAACTGAGCAAAATACAATGCCATTAAAATCTTGAATAAAATTAAGGTACACGCAAATACAAAGAATGATTGATACATAGTAAGTGTAAACGTCAGTAACAAAAAGCCAAATAATTTAAAAATTTTATTGGGAATATGGTAAATAGCAATGAGAGAAAGTATAACCAAACAGATACCTAATGAAAATTCAAAATTTTGTAGGACGAAGTAAAATTGTTCGCTAAATAATTGACTGGTTGGAAAAATACTTGGGATAACATATAAATACTTTTTGTTATAAATCTGCTTAGTTGAAAGATCAACATAATAGCATAACAAGATAGTGGCGATAGCAAAGAAAATAATAGCTAACAAATTTAAAAAATAAACATTTACATAGTTGTATGTTAAAAGCTTTAAAGCTACTAATCCTGGTCTACCAATTGAAACCCAATGTTTTAAGTAGCCTCTGTAGTTAGTCATTAAGTGCATAGTATCAATAGCGTAAGTATTGTTAAATAGTTTAATACCATAAGTAGCAAAGACCATCAAAAAGCTGTAGATGGCTAAGCCTTTGTTTTCTTTAAAAAAATATTTCATTTTTTTCTCCTATCGTTTTATTTCTTAACCATATAAATTTACTTAGTTTTGAATTTTTCATAAATCATACTAACAAACACATATTTGCTAAATAGAAAAAAACTTTTTTGAAAAAAGTCTTACTAGTTAAATAAAATAACCTATAAATTACCAAAAATATATTTATACAGTACATTAATTATAAAATAAGAGCACCTCAAATTCCAGTTTTAATTAAAAACAAGTAATTAGATAGTTCTTGTTTCGACAAATCACTTATTAATATCAACAGCTAGTTGTATGAAAAAACTATATATACTATATATAATTATAAAAATAGATAGAGTCAGCTAAGATGACTTAAAAAATTAACATGATGGATATTTTTAAGGTGTCTGAGAAGATGCTTCTAGGATTCCAGTTTGTTGTTCAGATGACATTTGTCCTTTATTTTTAAGTTCAAGCCATTGCTCTAGCGCAATGTTTCCAAGATAACTATAGATTTGATTTTCAGTAGATAAAGTGCCATCTAAGTTTTTTGTAAATGAGAGAGAGGTATTATTAATTATAAAATTCATTGTAATGCTTCCGTCAGCATTACTTAGAAAATTAGGACTCTGAATGACTCCGTTTGGCTGGCCAGATCCAGACATTTTTCCATCAGGATTAATGAAAAAGAAATTACCACTTTGCGGAATACCCCAGCCACCAACAAAAGAAGACAAACTAGCTGGATCCTCAGTATGTGATTGTTCTTCTTCAGTTTGGGATGATTTTCTGTCAGCAGTTGAAGTAGTTGTTGTGTTAGTGGACAGTATGTTTTTTTCATTTATACTATTATTAGATGATTCCTTTACTGTAGAGGTGACAGTAGTAGATGACCCTTTTGTATTTTCTGTTTTCGTATTTTCATTAGTACAAGCTGTTAGTAATAATAATGCAAAGACCAGCGAAAGAGATTTCTTCATTTGTAATCATTCCTTTCAATCTATTCATAAATTTAGTAATGTAAATAACTGCTGTAAAAAACTATACCATACTATAAAAATATAATAAAAAAAAAGAGTCAAAAAGCTAAGGCTATTAATAAAGGGGCAAAAAAGGGGCAAAAATTGTAAAAGATTGTAAAAAAATATATAGTATTAAATTATAATATTCTTGATTTAACAGTGTTTTTACAAGGCTATAAATAGTCGTAAAATACGCTTGAAAGACTAAGCAAGTGCCGCCATGTGTCTGATTGAATAAGGAACGTATCAAGGCTGAGAAGCCTTTTTTATTTTATCTAAAATTAAAAAGACAGGAAAGTTGGTCGCTTTCCTGTCTTTTTTTGTGGATTCAAGATAATACAGCAGCTGCTAAAGCTTGTTGAATAGCAACAATATCTTTATCTTTTCTAAATTGAAGACTTACTGAAGGTAACTCAGCACTTGAAATCCATATCTTTAGTTCTGCATCTAGGTCGAAATGTCCACTAGTTTCAACAGAAAAGCGTGAAATAGATTTGTAGGGAATCGATTTATAATCAACTTTTTTACCAGTAATTCCTTGTTTATCGACTAAAATTAAGCGTTTATCTGTAAAGACAATTAAATCTCTTACTAAAGTGAAGGCCATATCTACTTTTTCGTTAGGGATTAAAACATTCCGTAATTCTTTTTCAGCTGTTTCATTGTTATTTTGTGTTGCATTCCCTAATAATCCATCAAATAATCCCATGTTAATTCTCCAATTCTCCTTTTTTGAAAAAAATTCTTTTATTTAAAAGTAAACTTATATCGTGTAAAAGAATCCGCTTTCAATTTGATTATAACGTTAAAGGTCCTTCGAATGCAATTGATTTTTTAGCATAAGAAAGTGAGGCCTAAATCGCTGCAACTTAGGCCTCACTTTCTAAATTTTAAAAGAACCTACTGAATAAAAGCAGTTTCTTCTTATTTCTTGGAGCTAAAAACTTTGGTTTCAACATTTGGTAGGACTATGCCCAATCGCCATTTCTAAAAACTGGAACAATCGTCCCGTCTTCCTTAATGCCGTCAATATTCATTTTGTCAGATCCTACCATAAAGTCCACATGTGTTTGGCTACGATTTAAACCAGCTTCAGCTAATTCTTCTTCGCTCATCTCCGTGCCGCCTTGTAAGTTGAAGGCATAGGCCGAACCAAAGGCTAAATGATTAGAGGCGTTTTCATCGAACAATGTATTATAAAAAATCAAACCGGATTGTGAAATTGGTGAAGGGTCAGGTACTAAAGCAACTTCCCCTAGGTGTTTGGCACCTTCATCAATAGCTAAGAGATTTTTCAATGCTTCTTCGCCTTGTTCAGCTGAGAAGTCAACAACTTTTCCATCTTTAAATGTAAATTTCATTCCCGAAATGATTGTGCCAGCATAACTTAGTGGTTTTGTACTAGAAACATAACCATCAACGCGGCGACTATCTGGGGCGGTGAAAACTTCTTCTGTTGGCATATTAGCCATGAATTCTTCCCCACGCGCGTTATAACTACCAGCGCCTTCCCATAAATGGTTTTTAGGCAAACCAATCGTTAAATCTGTCCCAGGAGCTGTGTAGTGTAAAGCAGTAAATTGTTGTTCGTTTAATTCAGCCGCTTTTTCTTGTAATTTTTTATCATGGATATCCCAAGCAATGACTGGGTTTTCTTCATAAATTCGTGTTGTTTTGAAAATTTCATTCCAAAGTGCATCAACTTGTTCTTCACTTGTTGCTAATTCTGGAAAGACTTTAGCTGCCCAGCCTTCACTAGCAGCAGCTACAACAGTCCAACTTACTTTGTTGGCTTGCGTTGCTTTTCGTAGATTGACCAATGCTTTCCCATTAGCCGCTTGGAAAGCTGCTACACGTTGTGCATCCACGCCAGCTAATGCATCAGGATTAGAAGAAACCACGCTAATTCGGCTTGCGCCTTTGGCAATCCAATCATCGGTTTGATCAATTTTATATTGAGGAACATTTTCAATACGATCAGTTGCAGCATGAGCTAAAAATTCACGTTGAATGGTTTCGTCGCTCCATTGAACAATTACTTCGGCCGCGCCTAAGCGATAAGCTTCTTCCGTAATTAAGCGGGCAAGGGGCGCTTGATCGACACTGATTTGTAAAACAACCGTATGATTGTCCTGAACATTGACACCCGTTTCAGCAATTAAACGTGCATATTTCTTTAGATTTTCATTAAAATTCTCTAAGGTCATTCGTGATTCCTCCTTCATTTTCATGGGTAATGACTGCTCATATCATAACACGGAAGAGCAGGGAACTCAACGAAATAAAGCCTTTATCAACTGTTATTTTAAGTTGGGGTAAAAGTTGTCGTGCTCCCGCTCAGTGAACTTTTGTACAAAGAGTTGTTCTAATTTTGCATAATAGAAAAATCGTGTTACAATAACCATAAGCATTTATTTGGAAGCGTTGTATATGAATGAATAAAGGGGATAGGGAATTATGGCAAGAAAAAAAACCATTACGAAAGAGCAGATTTTAACAGCTGCCTATGAAGTAGTCGCCACTGAAGGATTTTCGAAGTTCACTGCACGTAATATTGCTAATAAAATGAAATGTTCCACCCAACCGATTTATTTGGAATTTAAAAACATGGATGATTTACGCGATGCTTTATTCCAAAAAATTCATAAATACTTAGCGAAAGAAGTCTTTCCAGTAAAACATACTGGGAATACAATTGTTGATTTGGCTTTAAACTATATTCATTTTGCGACAAGTGAAAGTAAGCTATACCGTGCGCTTTATTTAGAAGAATATGGTGGCGGCAAAAAAATGCAAGAATTCTCTTATCACTATTTTACTGAAGCGGTAAAAGCTGATCCTGAGTATGCTAATTTAAACGATGTTCAAATTGACTCTTTACACATGGGAACATGGGTGGTCGCTACTGGTGTGGCTGCGTTGATGACTTCTGGAATTATCCATCCTTCAGAAGAACAAATCATTCATTTAATGAAAGATAGTATTGAAGCAATTCTTGAACGAGATGAACCAATTGATATTGACCTATAAAAATTAAAAAAAGTGTAACCTCATGCTGATAACTTCTGTGAGGTTACAGCAAAAGACTGTTTCTTAAAAGAACGGTCTTTTTTTGTTAAGTGTATTAATGGTAGATTATTCGCAACCATGCTACAGTAAAGAAGAGAAATAGAAAGGGGCAAAAAACATGAACCGAGTGAAAGATAAGCGTTTATGGCTAAGTATTGTAGGAATTACCGGACTAGGGCTCTTGTCGGGCTTATTTTCAGTAAATGCGAGAGAATATTATCAAGCGTTGAGATTACCAAGTTTTGCTCCGCCAGGCTGGTTATTTGGACCAGTGTGGTTGGTGTTGTATATTTTTATGGGCATTACTTTTTATTTCATCTTAGTTCATCCAAATAAACAACAGAAAAAACGGATGATTACGCTATTTATTTTACAATTTATTGCGAACTTTTTCTGGACATTTTTCTTTTTTTCTTTACAAAATAATTTATTATCTGTGATTGATATCTCATTGTTATGGCTATTATTAATAGTTCAACAGTGGGACTACTTGCGTTATAAATTAATAACGCGTGGCTGGTTGATGATTCCTTATATTCTTTGGGTTACTTTTGCGGCAGCATTAAATTACAGTATTTTATTTTTAAATTAGGAATATCAAAACACCAGAGAAAAATGGGAACTAGCCATTTTTTTCTGGTGCTTTTTTTATTTATTTCAACGTAGTTATTCTGCGGCAGTTGCTAATTTTTTCGCAAATTCTTCTAAACGTTGGATGTCGTCTTCTTCAGCGGCTAAATCAACTTTAACGCTGTCGGCGCCTTTTTTTGCCCCAATTTGAGTAAAGACTGCTTCGAAGTCGTCCACCGATTTACAAAAATCATCATAAAACGTGTCTCCTGAACCACAAACGCCGAAGATTTTTCCTGATAAATCAATCTCTTGTAAGTCTTCATAAAAGTCGACAATTTCATCAGGTAAATCGCCATCGCCATACGTATATGTAGCTACTACACAGATATCGGCCTCTTCAAAATCAGCGGCATCGACTTGCGTACACTCATCAATTTCGACCTCTAATTCTAAATCTTCAAATGCTTCTGCAACAATGTCGGCAATTTCTTCTGTATTCCCAGTCATGCTTGCATACACAATTTTAGCTAACGTCATAAACTTTCTTCCCCCTCATACAATTCTGTCACTTATTATAGCAGATGCGCATTTCTTATAAAAGACTAGCGAGTGCTTTTATTAAGGGACTTTTTGAAAATTGGTGTTTGAACAATCTTTTTTGCAAAAAATGTGATAAAATAATTTGAATGAAACAAGTTTAGGAGAGATAGTATGATTACATTAAAATCACCACGAGAAATTGAAATGATGGATGAATCAGGGGAATTATTAGCGGATGTTCACCGTCATTTACGGACGTTTATTAAACCTGGCATTACAAGCTGGGATATTGAAGTATTTGTGAGAGACTTTATTGAAAGTCATGGTGGCGTGGCGGCTCAAATTGGCTATGAAGGTTACAAATATGCTACTTGTTGTAGTATCAACGACGAAATCTGCCACGGATTTCCTCGTAAAAAAGTATTAAAAGATGGCGACCTAATCAAAGTAGATATGTGTGTCGACTTAAAAGGCGCAATCTCTGATTCATGCTGGTCTTATGTCGTGGGTGAATCAACACCTGAAATTGACCGCTTGATGGAAGTAACCAAAAAAGCGCTATATCTTGGGATTGACCAAGCACAAGTAGGAAATAGAATTGGCGACATTGGTCATACAATTCAAACGTATGTAGAAGGGGAAGGCTATGGCGTAGTTCGCGACTTTGTAGGTCATGGCATTGGCCCAACTATTCATGAAAGTCCAATGATTCCTCACTATGGTGAAGCAGGTAAAGGACTACGTTTAAAAGAAGGAATGGTTATTACCATTGAGCCAATGGTTAACACAGGGACTTGGCGCATGAAAATGGACCCAAATGGTTGGACTGCTTATACTGAAGATGGCGGTCTAAGCTGTCAATATGAACATTCATTAGCGATTACGAAAGAAGGTCCAAGAATCTTAACGTCACAAGGCGAAGAATTGACTTATTAATAAGGAGAGTGTGTGATGAAGTTTCTCGACAACATCAAAAAGAATCAATCTTTGATGCGTTTTATTGAGACAACGCAAAGTCACATGGTCACAGCCGAAATAGGCAACAGCTCAGTGGTTGTTGCCTATTATTTATTACTCTCGCTGTTTCCATTACTGATTGCGGTGGGCAATGTCTTACCTTATTTAAGAATCGACCCTAATTCTGTGTTGCCTTATATTGCAGAGGCCATTCCGAAAGATGTTTATAAGAACTTAGAACCAGCGATTCGTTCACTATTGACTCAACGTTCAGGGGGGTTGCTTTCTGTTTCCGCTTTAGCAGCATTTTGGAGTGCCAGTCAAAGTATTAATGCACTACAAAACGCGATGAATAAAGCTTTTGGTGTCGAACAAAGGAAAAATTTTATTCTCGTAAGAGTGGTCTCATTTTTAGTTATTTTGTTATTTATGGTAGCGATTGTTGGTGTAGTAGTAATTTTAGGTTTGGGTCAGTACATTATTGAATTACTGCAACCAATTTTCCACTACTCAACATCTGTGATCGATACTTTCCAAGCGTTAAAATGGCCGTTAACGACCGTTGTTTTATTAGTGATTATGTGTTTGATTTATGCGGTCGTTCCTAATCGGAAATTATCGTTACGTTCCATTTTGCCAGGGGCTATTTTTTCGACAGTCGGTTGGATGTTATTATCACAAATTTTTGGTTTGTACGTAAAATATTTTAGTTCTAGAATCGCAAGTTATCAAATCATCGGGAGTTTTATCATCTTAATGTTATGGCTGAATTTTGCTGCCACGATTATTATTTTAGGAGCAATTGTCAACGCTGTTGTCGATGAATACTTATCTGGAGATAAAGAAAAAAAACAACCAAGTTTTGAACAACGCTTGTTTAGATGGTTTAAAAAGAAAAAATAAATGGATTTCTTTAAAAAAGTCTAAACCGTTGCCAGAACACATGTTTCAGCTTGTAAATGCTTCAGTTTACGGTATAATATACCCTGAACGAGAAGAAAGTGGGTTCGACTATGTCACTATTTATTTATGAAGTTTTGATACGTTTATTTATGACATTTATCTTATCTTTGCTATTAACACCACTTGTTAAGCTTCTAGCGTTTCGGATTGGCGCCTATGATGCACCAGGAGAGCGACGAATCAATACCAAAAATATGCCTACAGCAGGAGGACTTGCAATCTACATTGCTTTTGCTAGTTCATGTTTATTGATTTTTCGTTCGATTATCCCACAAGATTATATTTGGCCGATTATTTTGGCTGGTGGAATGGTTGTTTTGACAGGCCTCATTGATGATATTAAAGAGATTACTCCAATGAAAAAAACAATCGGTATTTTGTTAGCAGCATTAGTTATTTATTTTGTTGCTGGAATTCGGATAGATTTTGTGACGTTGCCAGTTGTTGGAATGATTGATTTGCGCTGGTTTAGTTTACCACTAACTTTATTGTGGATTTTAGCGATTACGAATGCAGTAAATTTAATTGATGGTTTGGATGGTTTAGCATCAGGCGTATCCATTATTGGATTAACCACGATTGGTATTACAGGGTATTTTTTCCTACATGCTAAAACGGTCTATATCCCAATTGTTATTTTTATTTTAGTTGCGAGCATTGCGGGATTTTTCCCATACAATTTTTATCCGGCTAAAATATTTCTAGGAGATACCGGGGCGTTATTCCTCGGGTTTATGATTGCAGTAATGTCGTTACAGGGCTTGAAAAATGCTACGTTTATTACGGTAATTACGCCAATGGTGATTTTAGGTGTGCCAATTACGGATACGGTTTATGCAATTATTCGACGGCTATTGAACAAGAAGCCCATTTCCTCAGCAGATAAAATGCATTTACATCACCGCTTGTTATCTTTAGGTTTTACCCATAAAGGGGCGGTCATGACTATTTATGCATTAGCGTTAGTTTTTTCCTTTGTCTCTTTATTGTTCAGCTATTCAAGTACAGTAGCATCAATTTTATTAATTGTCTTTTGTTTAATTGGCTTAGAACTATTCATTGAACTAATCGGTCTAGTTGGCGAAGGGCATCAACCGTTGATGTATTTGTTACGGATTTTAGGGAATCGTGAATATCGTCAGGAGCAAATGAAAAAGCGACTTGGCAAGCATTCTAAGAGAAAGTAAAGAAATCTTTAGGTTGCTTTGCGAGAGCGTAAACCTATGATATAATTCCATTAAACTTAAAAAAGTATATGTGTGAAACATATGCTTTTTTTTTAAGACGATGTTTCAGTAGTAAGGAGAAATGAGCATGCAAGAAATGGTAACAATCTCGATTGTCACTTATAATAGTCGTTACATTTTTAATGTACTAGACCAATTAAAAGCCGAACTAGGTACTGATAGTATCTATGATATTCATATCTATGACAATCATTCTGAAACAGCGTATCTTGAAAAATTAACAACATATGAACCATTTATTACTATCCATCGCGCTGAAGAAAATCAAGGGTTTGGTCATGGTCATAATCAAGTGTTATTCAATGCTTCGACAAAGTATGCAATTATTTTTAATCCCGATGTGTTGGTTACTAAAGACGTGCTTGATCGTTTATTAGACCGTATCAAAATAGATAAGAACATTGCAGTCGTTAGCCCTAAAGTGTTAAATGAAGATGGCACGACGCAATATTTAGTTCGTCAAAAATTAGATGTCTTCGATTATATGTTACGTTTTATTCCCTTTCAATTTGTAAAGAAAATTTTTGATAAACGTTTGAGCATTTATGAATGTCGCGATTTGTCGGATACAGAAACAACGGATATTAAAATGGGCTCAGGTTGTTTTATGTTGATTGATCGTGAAAAATTCGTTGAAATTGGTGGGTTCGATGAACGTTTCTTCATGTACTTTGAAGACAACGATTTATGTTTACGCTTTGGCAAAGCAGGCTATCGGATTCTCTATACGCCTTTTGAAACGGTTGTTCACATGTATGAAAAGGGCGCCCATAAAAGTCGAAAATTGTTTAAAATCTTTATGCAATCAATGGGGAAATTTTTTAACAAATGGGGCTGGAGGTTCTTTTAATGAGTCAAAGATTAGCGGTAGTCATCGTCTTATATCAAATGAAAATGGCTGATACGCCGAATTATTTGTTATTAAAAGAAGTGGTAAATCATCCCGAATTGCACTTATTTATTTATGACAACAGTCCACTTCCTCAAGAAGATGCATTATTTTTACAACAAAATGTTACTTATCGACATAATCCTGATAATCCAGGCCTAGCGACCGCTTATAATGAAGCGATTGCTTTTAGTCAAACGAATCAATGTGAATTATTGTTGCTCCTTGACCAAGACACAGAAGTACCAGCTTCTTATTTTGATACGTTGATCATCATGCCGTTAGATCCGACTGTGGCAGTCTATGTTCCAATTGTAGAAGCAAATGGACAACAAATTTCGCCAGTTTATAGTGATCAATACGTTGGACTTAAAGGAGCAAAGCCAACAGCAGGGATAGCCAACCAACCGTTGATGGCTATCAATTCTGGTACAGTCATTACGGCAGAAACACTGCGCTGGTTGGAAGGGTTTTCGGAAGAATTTCCTTTGGACTATTTAGATCATTGGTTCTTTTATCAATTGAATCAAGCCAATAAAAAGATTGAAGTCTTACCAGTCCACCTAAAACAAGAATTGTCTGTTTTAGATTATCGTACAATGAGTTCTCAACGTTATCGCTCTATTATTGAAGCAGAAACGTTATTTTATCGTCGATATGATCAAGAAAAGTTTTCCCATCATCGACGTCATTTATTTTTACGCAGTAGTAAGCAATTTTTAACTGTCAAAAATCGCCAAATTTGGCGGCAAACATTGGCAGAATTTCTCAAGTTAATGAAAGGATAATCTATGATCTCAGTTTGTATTGCGACATATAATGGAGAAAAATATCTCGCGGAACAATTAGATAGTATTCTTTTACAAGTCAGTGAAGAAGATGAACTAATTATTTCAGATGATGGTTCTACTGATCATACGTTGGAAATTTTGAGAACGTATGCAGCGAATTATCCCCAAATTCAATTGTTACAAGGTCCAGGGCAAGGAGTGATTGCTAATTTTGCATTTGCGCTTACGCATACGAAAGGCGAAGTAATATTTTTAGCAGATCAAGATGACGTTTGGTTGCCAAATAAAGTAACGACAGTGACAGAATATTTTGAAACGCACCCTGACATCCAAGTGGTTATTAGTGACTTGAAAATTGTTGATGCGGATTTACAAGTTACCAATCCCTCTTATTTTAAGTTTCGAAAAGTCAAACCAGGGTTTTGGCGAAATGCGATAAAAAGTGGCTATATTGGGGCAGGTATGGCCTTTCGTCAAGAGATGAAAAACGTCATTTTACCCATTCCGCCAGAAGTTCCTATGCACGATATGTGGATTGGCTTATTAGCTGCACGGAAAAAGCAAACGGGCCTCATTAAAGAACCATTAGTGCTTTACCGAAGACATGGAGCGAATGTCAGCCCTATTATTACCAAAACAAGTTTCCAACAAAAATTAAATTGGCGTGTGAATTTATTAAAAGCTTTACATCAGCGTTTAAAGGAACAACGCTAAACTTTTACAGATTTGTAAAATTTACGTAAAAAACATGACAAACCCTATGCTTAATGCGATAATAGGGAAGGATATTTGGTTTTATAGAAACTAAAAATAGAAGTATTTAAGGAGATTGTTCATGAAAGGAATTATTTTAGCAGGCGGAAGCGGGACACGCTTATATCCGTTAACAAAAGCAACATCAAAACAATTAATGCCAATTTACGACAAACCAATGATTTATTACCCAATGTCAACGTTAATGTTGGCGGGAATTAATGAAATTTTGATTATCTCTACACCAGAAGATACACCACGTTTTGAAAGCTTATTCGGCGATGGCCATGATTTAGGCATTCATATCGAATACGCGGTACAAGAAAGCCCAGATGGTTTGGCGCAAGCATTTATTATTGGTGAAGAATTTATTGGTGATGACAGTGTCTGCTTAGTTTTAGGGGACAATATTTATTATGGTGGCGGCTTATCAAAAATGTTGCAACGAGCGGCTTCTAAAGAGTCAGGGGCAACAGTCTTTGGTTACCATGTAAATGATCCAGAGCGTTTCGGCGTGGTAGAATTTGATGAAGAGATGCGGGCGCTTTCTATTGAAGAAAAACCAGCACAACCGAAGTCAAATTACGCAGTGACAGGTTTGTATTTTTACGACAATGAAGTGGTTGAAATTGCAAAAGGGATCAAACCGTCAGAACGTGGGGAATTAGAAATAACAGACGTTAATAAAGTCTACCTTGAAAAAAATAAACTTTCTGTTGAGGTAATGGGCCGTGGCTTTGCTTGGTTAGATACAGGCACACACGAATCCTTATTAGAAGCGTCAACATTTATTGAAACAATTGAAAAACGTCAAAATTTAAAAGTCGCTTGTTTGGAAGAAATTGCTTATCGAATGGGCTATATTACAAAAGAACAATTGGTAGAATTGGCACAACCATTGAAGAAAAATGGCTACGGCCAATACTTGCTACGTTTAGCAGCAGAATAGGAGCGAAGAAACGTGAAAGTTATTGATACAAAATTACAAGATGTCAAAATTATCGAAATGGATGTTTTCGGTGATCATCGTGGCTTTTTTACAGAAAGTTATTCCAAAGCTAAATTTGCAGAACATGGATTAGACTTTGATTTTGTCCAAGATAATCATTCATTATCAACAGAAGCAGGTGTCTTGCGTGGATTGCATTTTCAAAAAGGCGAAGCTGCGCAAACAAAACTAATTCGCGTTGTAACAGGTGCGGTATTAGATGTGATTGTTGATATTCGTAAAGGGAGTCCAACCTATGGCCAATGGGAAGGCTACATTTTATCAGAACATAATCACCGTCAGCTTTTAGTACCAAAAGGTTTTGCTCATGGTTTTGTCACTTTGACACCGAACGTGAACTTTATGTACAAATGTGACAATTACTACAATGCGGCAGCAGACGGCGGTATTGCTTTTAACGATCCAGCGTTAGCTATTGATTGGCCAATTGCGCCAGAAAAAGCGATTACGTCAGAAAAGGATCAAAAACATCCAACCTTAAAAGAATTTGAAGCGGAAAATCCGTTTATCTATGGCGAAATTTAAGAAAAAAGTAGGAGAGTTTCAATTATGAAAAAAATCATCGTAACAGGTGGAGCTGGTTTTATCGGCTCAAATTTTGTTCATTATGTTGTAAAGAATCATCCAGAAGTTCATGTAACTGTATTAGATAAATTAACGTATGCAGGAAATGAAAAAAATCTTGAAGGTCTACCAAGTGACCGCGTGGAATTAGTCGTAGGAGATATCGCTGATGCTGAATTAGTTAATCGTTTAGTCGCTGAAACAGATGCGGTTGTTCACTATGCTGCTGAATCGCATAACGACAACTCATTAAACGACCCATTCCCATTTGTACAAACCAATCTGATTGGGACGTACACATTGATCGAAGCTTGCCGTAAAAACAATGTTCGTTACCACCATGTATCGACTGATGAAGTTTATGGCGATTTACCTTTAAGAGAAGATTTACCAGGACATGGAGAAGGCGAAGGGGAAAAATTCACTGCCGAAACGCCTTACAATCCTTCAAGTCCTTATTCTTCAACAAAAGCAGGATCTGACTTGTTAGTCAAAGCGTGGGTTCGTTCTTTCAACTTACAAGCAACAATTTCAAATTGTTCAAATAACTATGGGCCATATCAACATATTGAAAAATTTATTCCTCGTCAAATTACCAATGTCTTAAGCGGTATTACACCAAAACTTTATGGTGCTGGTAAAAATGTTCGTGACTGGATTCATACAAACGACCATTCTTCGGCTGTTTGGGCAATTTTAACAAAAGGGCAAATTGGCGAAACATATTTAATCGGAGCCGATGGTGAAGAAGACAATAAAACAGTGATGGAATTAATTTTAGAATTAATGGGACAACCTGTTGATGCCTATGAGCATGTCAACGATCGTGCAGGACATGACTTACGTTATGCGATTGATTCAACCAGATTACGCGAAGAATTAGGTTGGGAACCAGAATTCACGAATTTCCGTGAAGGCTTGGCAGAAACAATCAAGTGGTATACAGAAAATGAAGACTGGTGGCGTGCAGATAAAGAAGCTGTTGAAGCAAAATATGCACAAAATGGTCAGTAATTTTTTCTGACATGTGAGATAACAGTCGAAAGGCGATGGCAAAGTACAAAAGCTACTTTGCCCTGCCTTTTTTTCAAGAAGGAGCGAAAATAATGATTTTAATTACTGGTGGAAATGGCCAATTGGGCACAGAGTTACGTCACCTATTAGACGAACAAGGAATTGAGTATGTTTCAACGGATTCCACAGAATTAGATATTACTGATGCGGATAGTACGTTGGCAAAAGTGAAAGAAATTCAACCAAGCGTCATTTATCATTGTGCTGCTTATACAGCTGTTGATAAAGCAGAAGACGAAGGCAAGGAATTAGATGAAAAAGTGAATGTAGATGGCACACGTCATGTTGCAGAAGCTGCTAAAGCAGTGGGGGCGACACTTGTTTATGTAAGTACAGATTACATTTTTGATGGAACTAAAAAAGAAGGTGTCTATGCGATTGATGATCAACCGAATCCTTTAAATGAGTATGGTCGGACGAAGTTATTAGGTGAACAAGCGGTCCAAGAAATCCTGGACGACTATTATATTATTCGAACATCATGGGTATTTGGTCAATACGGTCATAACTTTGTCTTTACCATGCAAAAATTAGCGGAAACAAGAGACCAACTAACGGTAGTGGACGATCAGTTTGGCCGCCCAACTTGGACAAGAACGTTAGCCGAATTTATGGCATTTGTTATTGCAGAAAAAGCGCCATTTGGTGTTTATCATTTGTCTAATGAAAACAGCTGTAGCTGGTATCAGTTTGCTAAAGAAATTTTAAAAGATACTGAAGTGGAAGTACTGCCAGTGGATTCAACTCAATTTCCACAAAAGGCGCAAAGACCACAATATTCTGTCATGGATTTAAGTAAAACAGAAGCGTTAGGCTTTAAAATTCCTACTTGGCAAGAAGCCTTAGCACAAATGTTAGAAAATGTTCAACAATAAATTGTTTTGTGTAAGTGAGGGGTTTTGTTAGAGAAAAAGTGGAAAGGTGTTTCTCTTTATGAAGGTACTTTTAATCATTCCTGCTTACAATGAGGAAGAAAACATTTTGCGGACGATTGCTTCCATTGAAACATTTAAACAGGAAGTTACGCATTTTCAACATGAATTGGATTATGTGGTAATTAATGATGGCTCGACAGATGGAACCAAACAAATTTTAGAAGTCAACCAAATTAATGCCATTCATTTAGTGTTGAATTTAGGTATTGGCGGGGCGGTACAGACCGGCTATAAATATGCCTTAGAAAATGAGTATGATGTGGCGGTTCAGTTTGATGGTGATGGTCAACATGATATCAATAGTTTACCTATTTTACTGGAACCATTAGCAGAGGGTAAATGTGATTTTTCGATTGGCTCTCGTTTCATTCCTGGAAACGAAGCGGCTTTTCAAAGTACGAAAATGCGCCGTTTTGGTATTCGTTTGTTATCCTTTTGTATTCGAATGGCTTCTGGTAAAACAATTTATGATGTGACTTCTGGTTATCGAGCGGGAAATCGGAAAGTGATTGCTTTTTTTGCAAAGCGTTATCCGACAAATTATCCCGAGCCAGAATCGATTGTTCACTTAATTAAAAAACGCTTTGTGATTGTTGAAAGACCTGTCAATATGATGGAACGGCTTGGTGGTGTTTCTTCGATTCGTGCCTTGGCTTCTGTGAAGTATATGCTGGAAGTCGGCTCAGCAATTCTGATTGCTGCCTTTATGAAGGAGGGAGATTAATGCTACCAACCGTGTTATGGCTAGCTTTATTTTTATTTGCAATTGGCTTTTTCTTATACATTATTCGAGGAATTAATAAAAATATTTTTCTCCTAAAAAATGCTTTGATTTGGTTATTAATCTCAATTGTCTTAATTATTTTTGCTATTTTCCCGCATGTGGCAGAATGGTTAGCAATGGCCTTTGGGTTTGAAACAACATCAAACTTCTTATTATCAGCTGCGGTGATTGTCCTTTTAATCATGGAAATTAAAAATTCTGTGTTGATTTCAAAACACGAAAATCGCATTAAAACATTATTGCAAGAATTATCTATCATGAAATCTGAAGAAAATAAAAAAGATCGCTAATGTGTAGTGACCCTTAAAAGTTGGACCTGAAAGTCTAATTTTTAAGGGTCAGCTCAATGAATAGCGATCTTTTTTATTTAAGATTCATAATCACAATGCCGACAATAATAACCACAGCACCAATAAGGGCATTCGTTGTGATTGTCTCTTTTAGAATAAGATTTGAAGCAATTAAAATAGCGATGTTTGTACAGGCAACGCCTAAAGGAACAATGTAAGAAACATCGGAACGACTAATAATTAACATCCATAAAATAAAACTAATTAAATAACAAAATAAACCCAATAAAGATATAAGTGAGATATTCATTGAAAAGATTGTTTGTTGGAGTTGGATGTTCAAACTGCTAGAACCTAGTTTAAATAAGACCAGACCAGCAGAAGACAGAAATACGTAAATAATAAAAAGAACCATAATTTCCCTTCTCTCAAAAATAGTTTCCGTGCAAAAAAATGCAAGACCTCCATTATTGTAGCATAATCTCCTAAAAATTGGACAAGATTTTTTAATATAGCTAAATCAGTTAAATTTTTCTTTATAAAAAGAGGTCTACTATTGAAAAGCTAGGCGTTTATCGATAAAATAGAAATGTTGTTTAAAATGGCATTTTTGTATCCAAAAATTTTAGATAAAAATAGTTTATTACGGAAGGAATAAGTATATGTTTAAAGAAACATTTTCAATTTTCAAGAATATTTTTCAGAACAAAAAATTGTTATTACAATTTTCATTTAATGATTTTAAGGCCAAGTATGCTGGTTCAGCACTAGGAATTGTCTGGGCGTTTTTAACGCCATTAGTAACTGTTTTGACGTATTGGTTTGTCTTTTCTGTAGGCCTTCGTTCTAGAGCTGGCGACAATATGCCATTCATTGTCTATTTAGTAACAGGGATGGTACCTTGGTTCTTCTTTTCAGATTCGTTATTATCAGCCACGAATGTGTTTCGTGAATATAGTTATTTAGTTAAAAAAGTCGTGTTTAATGTACAAATTTTACCAACATCTAAAATTTTATCGAACTTGTACACCCACTTGTTTTTCATTCTAATTGGTTTTGTAATTACTACAGCTAACGGTTATTACCCAAGTCTGTACAGTTTGCAATTAATTTACTACTTAGCTTGTTTATTAGTCTTTTTAACAGCAATTACGTGGATTACTGCTTCAACACAACCATTTTTACCTGATATTATGCAATTTATCAATATCATTATGCAAACAGTTATGTGGACATTACCAATTTTATGGCAACCAACTGGAATGATTGCGACAATCTTAAAAATCAATCCATTATATTATATTGTTCAAGGATACCGCGAATCTTATTTAGGCGGTGCATGGTTCTGGGAACATTGGCAATATAGCTTATATTTCTGGGGAGTTACTATTGTTTTACTATTAATTGGCTCAACCGTGTTTAGACGCTTAAAACCACATTTTTCAGATGTACTATAAGGAGAGAACGACATGTCAGAATATGCAATCGATATCCAACATATTACCAAAACATACAACATGTATAAAAAGCCGTCCGATCGGTTTAAAGAAGCGCTTAGTCCAACCAAAAAATCCTACCACGATTTGTTTTATGCGTTAGACGATGTCACGATGCAAATTAAAAAAGGCGAGATGATTGGCTTTGTCGGCGAAAATGGTTCTGGAAAATCAACCATGTTAAAAATTATTACAGGAGTATTAACGCCAACCTCCGGGTCCATAGTGATTAATGGGAAAATTTCAGCGTTGCTTGAATTAGGTTCAGGTTTTAACCCTGAATATTCAGGATATGAAAATATTTTCTTAAATGGAATGGTCTTGGGTTTTTCCCGAGAAGAGATGGAAGAGCGTGTCCAAGATGTCATTGATTTTGCTGACATCGGCGATCATTTGTATCAACCAGTTAAAACGTACTCTAGTGGTATGTTTGTCCGCTTGGCTTTTGCGGTAGCCATTAACGTGGATCCCGATATTTTAATTGTCGATGAAGCGTTGGCTGTCGGGGATTTAGAGTTTCAATTAAAATGTATGGAAAAATTTACGGAAATTAAAAATTCTGGTAAAACAATTTTATTTGTTTCTCACGATGTAAACTCCATCCGCCGTTTTTGTGATAGAACTTTTTGGTTGCAACACGGGAAAGTCGTTGAATATGGAGATACGATGGACGTGACGACCAACTACGAAAACTTTTTGAAAAAGAAATCAATTAAAACGGTTGACCGCGAAGCGACCATGAAAGATGAAACCCCAACGCCAGATATTATTGAAGTGGATCATGCGGAACTTTTAAACGCGGATTATGAACCATTAGAAATGGTAACGCAAGATGAAAAAGTGATTGTAAAAATTGAATATACTGTCAAAAACGACCAAATTAAGAAGCCTGTTTGTGGGGTCGCTATTCGAACAGTGGACAATCATTATGTCTGTGGCTTAAATACGTTGTTAGATGGCGTGCAAATTCCTTGGAAAAAAGGACGGAATGTTTTTTATTTAGAATATGAAAAAATGTCATTATTAACAGGTGAATATTATTTTGATATTGCTTTCTTTGAGGAACATGCAACAGTCCCATTAGTCTACAAAACAAAATACGTGACGATGTTTATTACCGGTCGTTATGCCGGAGAAGGAATTGTCATCTTAGATCATAAATGGAAGGATACGACAAAAGATGAAGTATGATTTTGAAATGGAAACAGACGAGAGTACCAGTGTTGGGAAAATCGTAGCACAAATCAAAGAAAATAGTGATGTCTTGGAATTTGGTCCAGGTAATGGGCGAATGACTAGCTATTTGATGGAAGAAAAAAAGTGCCAGGTCTCAATTGTTGAATTAGACAAAGAACTTTATGATCATGTCAGTCAATTTTCAACAGATGCCTTTTATGGCAATATTGATGAAAATGATTGGGTCGAATACTTTGCTGGTAAGACGTTTGATTATATCGTTTTTGCAGATGTGTTGGAACATTTAATGAATCCTCAAAGCGCCTTAGCAAAAGTCAAACCGTTTTTAAAACCAGGCGGTCAAATCTTAATCACTTTCCCTAATTTGGCGCATAATTCGGTGTTAATTGATTTATTTAATAATCGTTTAACGTGGAATGAAACTGGGCTATTGGATGCTACGCATAAATCATTCTATTTACAAGAAGGATTTGAAAAAGTTTTTGCAGAAGTTGGTTTATACATTGCCAAAGAAGATTTTACATTTAATCAAGTTGGCTACAACGAAATTCCTACGACGTATGAAGCGTTACCTGTAGAAGTACAAGCAGCTTTTAAAGCGCGTCCCTTTGGCGAAGTGTATCAGTACTTTTTTGCCTTGACTGCTGAACCAGTAGAACAGCCAGAGCGAGTGACACCAGTAAATTCATACAATGAAAAAAACGTTCATATTTTAATTAATTGCGGCGAAGAAAAAGAGACTGAGTTGGATCAACCAGTTGATTTACAAAAACCTGAAACAAAACGGTTCCAACTGAAGATACCAGAAGATGTCCAACTGATAAAATTATTCCCAAGTTTAACGGGGACAATTATCAAATTATCCATGACGATAGACGGCGAGACAGTCCCAGTCGCAGCCACGAATGCTTTTCTGGTACAAGAGAATATCTATTATTTCTTAGATACGCAAGTACCTGTAATCGAAGTAACCGATGCACAAATGGCAGGCAAAGACCTGACAGTAGACATTGATTATTTCTTTGAAGGCAACTATTCAGAACGTGAAAATACCTTTATTCATGCACTGTTAGATGAAAGAAATCAATTTTTAGAAGAAATGAATAAACAGACGGAGACTGCCCCTATGCCTACTGGAAAATATAAACGAATCACGTTAACTAAATTTGATAAAATGATTAATTTAACCATTGATGATATTGCTCGCGATGTAGAAAATAACGTTTCTGTTATCAGAGGGTGGGCGTATGACAAACAAACAAATTATCCGCTAAGATTCAGCATTGCAGAAGCTAGTGAATCAGTCACTTATACGGTGGAAACAGAATACCGTCGTGATGTTATTGATATGTTCGAATTAGAAGGCGATCAAGATTATGGTTTTGTCATTACGATTAAAGATCCAGAAGATTTACCAGCCTACACGCTAAACATTGACACCAAATCAGGCCAGAAGGTTCAATATGTGGTGGAGCGTCCAAACATGGTTCAACCAGGTACGAAATTTGATCGAGCATGGCGTTCGATTCAGACACGTGGTTTGATGGGCTCAGTGAAGTGGTACTTTAAACGACAAGAAAAAGCAGAAGCCCCTGTTGACGTGGAGGCAGTTTTAGCGGAAATTAAAACGTTCCAATTTCAGCCTAAAATTTCTGTCGCTGTGCCTGTTTATAATGTCGAAGAAAAATGGCTTGCAGCGTGCGTTTCTTCTTTACAAAATCAGTACTATGAAAATTGGGAGTTATGTTTAGCAGATGATGCATCGCCAAGCGAACATATTAAGCCTATGCTAGAAAAATATAAAGAACTAGATCAACGAATCAAAGTTATTTATCGCGAAGAAAACGGACATATTTCAGAAGCAACTAACTCAGCTTTGTCGATTGCTACTGGCGATTTTGTTGGTTTCATGGATAACGATGATGAATTAGCGCCACAAGCATTATATGAAGTGGTCAAAGCTTTAAACACAGACCCAACGATTGATTTTCTTTATACTGATGAAGATAAAATTACAGAAAATGGTCGTCGCTTCAACGCGTTTTACAAATCGGACTGGAATCCAGAACTGATTTTAAACCATAATTACATTACACACTTTGTTGTTGTGAAACGTGATTTATTAGAAAAAGTAGGCGGATTGAACTCAGCATATAACGGCGCTCAAGACTATGATTTCGTATTACGAGCAACGGAACAAGCAACGAAAATCAAGCATATTCCTGGTATGATGTATCATTGGCGTGCCATTGAATCATCGACTGCTCTAAACCCTGAAAGCAAAGGTTACGCCTATGTAGCTGGTCAAAAAGCGGTCCAAGCGGCAACGGAACGCCGTGGCTTAAAAGCACAAGTAGAGATTGCCGAATTTTATGGTTCCTATAAAATTAACTATCTTTATGATCATGTGCCGATGGTATCATTGATTATTACGAATGATACAGAGAATATGAGTAGTTACTTACGTCAATTATTAGAAAAAACTGCCTATACAAATTATGAAATTCTATTGCCTGCACGCTTCGAGAATCAAATAAATATCCAAAATGACCGTCTTCGTTATGTTTCAACAGAAACTCGTCATGGCATGATTCAAGCTGCTAAGGGAGAATATGTGGCTTTATTAAATGCTGGATTGGTACCAACGAAAAATGATTGGTTAAAAGAGTTAATGAACATTGGTCAACAAGAGACCTCTGGTTTAATGACTGGCCGCGTAGTTGACGCACGCTATCGCGTGGAAACAGTGGGAGTATCAGTTGATACAGACAAAGGTCGATTACTTTATCCCGAAAAAGGCACCCCTGGTAAAAGCTTAGGTTACTATTACAGAATTGCTTTACCAAGAAATATTCAAGCAGCAACTGAAGACTGCTTACTATTCAACAAACAACTTTACCTAAATTTAGAAGGAATTAACGAAAACTTAGGAAAAGAGTGGATGGGTGTCGATTTATCGTTACAATTTGCTAGCGCTGGTAAACGAAATGTATATGTGTCCTATGCAATTTTGAAAGCAGACGAAAAAATGCAAAACCATGATAAAAAAGGATCTTATAAAGAACTTGCGGAAAAATGGACCGCGGAAGCTTTAGTTGATCCCTACCGAAATCCGAAACATCTATAAGGAGAATGCACATGAATGAAGACATTAAGGTGATCTTTGATAGTATCTATCGCGACAAAACAACAAATAATTTAACCATTACAGGTTGGGCGTTGGATACAATCACTAAAGAAAGCCCAACTTTCACAATTAATAATGAAAACCAAGTGTCCGCTTATAACATTCAGCGCGTTTTACGTGAAGATGTTAATCAAATTTATCAAACAGAGCCTGCGATTGAAGCTGGCTTTGTTGTTACACTTGAAGGAATTAAACAAAAAAAAGTACTCCCTTTTCATTTTCAATCATCAGCACATGTTGTAACGGTGGATTTTCCCTTGAATAAAAAATATCCAGTGATTCCAGGGACAGAAGATAAAGTGACTCGTCTTTGGATAAAAGCCAAAAAAGGATTTAAGTATATGGCTAAAAATGGTATTTCTCATACCATTCAACGAGCGAAAATTGAGAAACTAAGAAATCAAGCTTCGTATCCTAACTGGTTAGCTAGAAATGAAGTACTAGACATAGAAGCGATGACACAAGAAATCGCAACATTTCATTACCAACCTAAAATTTCCATTGCGATGCCAGTGTATAATGTTGAAGAAAAATGGCTTCGGTTGTGCATTGATTCTATTTTGAATCAAGTCTATACTAATTGGGAATTATGTATGGCCGATGACGCCTCAACAGATCCCAATGTCAAAAAGATTTTAACAGAGTACCAACAATTGGATGAGCGAATTCGGGTCGTCTTTCGTGAACAAAATGGTCATATTTCCGAAGCGACCAACTCTGCTTTAGCGATTGCTACCGGAGAATTTGTCGCCTTACTAGACAATGATGATGAATTAGCAATCAATGCTTTTTATGAAGTGGTTAAAGTGCTTAATGAAAACCCAGAACTGGACTTAATTTATAGTGATGAAGATAAGATTGACATGGATGGAAATCGTTCTGATCCAGCCTTTAAACCAGATTGGTCACCTGATTTACTTTTAGGAACCAATTACATTTCGCATTTAGGCGTGTATCGTCGGAGTATTTTAGAAGAAATTGGCGGCTTTCGAAAAGGTTACGAAGGTTCTCAAGACTACGATTTAGTTTTAAGATTTACTGAAAAAACGACAACAGAACGCATTAAACATATTCCAAAAGTTCTTTACTATTGGCGGATGCTGCCAACCTCAACAGCAGTGGATCAGGGCTCAAAAGGTTATGCTTTTGAAGCGGGGCTAAGAGCCGTGCAAGATGCGCTCGTTCGTCGAGGTATTAATGGTCATGCAACGCATGGGGCGGCGAATGGCTTATACGATGTTTATTATGACATTGAATCTGAAAAGTTAGTCTCAATTATTATTCCAACTAAAAATGGCTATAAAGACGTACAACGTTGTGTTTCATCGATTATTGAAAAAACAACCTACCAAAATTACGAGATTATTATGGCTGACAATGGAAGTACAGATCCAAAAATGCACGAATTGTATGCAGAATTTGAACAACAATTACCTGGTCGCTTTTTCGTTGAATCAATCGATATTCCATTCAATTTCTCAACTATTAACAATCGTGCAGCGAAAAAAGCGCACGGAGAGTATTTATTATTTTTAAATAATGATACCGAAGTGATTACAGAGAATTGGTTAACCTTGATGGTTTCACTTGCTCAGCAAGAACGGATTGGCTGTGTAGGTGCGAAATTATTGTATCCAAATAATACGGTCCAACACGCAGGCGTTATTTTAGGATTAGGTGGTGTCGCTGGACATGGTCATTATGGTTATCCCCATGGTGACTTAGGCTATTTTGGTCGGTTAGCTATTAATGTTAATTATTCAGCAGTAACTGCCGCATGCTTACTTATGAAAAAAGCAGATTTTGATGCAGTTGGTGGTTTTGAAGAAGCGTTTACCGTAGCTTTCAATGATGTTGATTTATGCTTGAAAGTCCAAGCTTTAGGACGTGACAATGTCTGGCTTCATGAAGCAGAGCTTTATCATTTTGAATCTCAAACTCGTGGATATGATGATAAAGGCAAAAAGAAAAAACGTTTTGAACAAGAAAAAGTGATGATGGAAGAAAAATGGGGACCTTTAATTGAAAATGATCCATTTTATAATCCTAATCTGACAAGGGATATTCCCAACTTTTCATTACGAATTGACTAGATGCAATTGCGGATGACGAAATGGAGCGAAAAGATGGAACAACAACTAACTACAAGAAAAGAAAAACAACCATTACGCAACCAAGCTGAGCAGAGCGCTCGCTTGGTTGATCATTTGTTACGCTGGCGCTATCTGCTAGCGGCAGTCATTTTTATTTTACTGGTAGCCTTTAAAGTCCATGGTAGTTCATTAAACATGTGGGATGCGTATGTTTCTGAATATGCAGATGGTCAAAAAAGTTCATTAATTGCTGGTGAACCAAGAGGTGTTCGCTCGGATGAATGGCTCGTTCAAACCCCATTTAGCCTCTCACAAACACAAACAGGTTTGAAAACACATAATGATGTGATTACGTTAAATGGGCAAGACATGGTGGTAGGCTATAATTCACCAGCGTGGAATTTGGCCACGTTAGCGAAACCTTTTACGTGGGGCTATGTACTATTAGGCAAAGAATATGGCTTATCGTGGTATTGGAATCTTAAATTAATTGGCTTAATTTTATTTTCTTTTGAAATTGGCTTGATCGTCACACGGCGGAATAAATATTTAGCTTTGTTAGCAAGTGTTTGGATTCCGTTTTCTTCGGCCCTTCAATGGTGGTTTGTCTCGCCAGTTGGAGATTTAGTATTTTTTGGCTTAGGTTTTTTAGTGGGAATTTATAATTATTTCTATTATCATAGTAGTGTTCGACGTCGTGTCATTTGTGCGATAACGGCTGTTATTATGGCCTCAGGATTTGTTTTAGTTATTTATCCTGCGTTACAAGTACCACTTGGTTATTTGATTTTATTATTTTTAATTTTATTCTTTTTAGAATTTCGTAAAAAAATTAAGTTGGATAAGTGGGATGGGGTCCTGATAGGTGGGGCACTCTTGATGACGGCGATTATTGTTGGCGGATCGCTATATGGCTCATTGGATTCCTTAAAAGCAGTAATGGATACCGCTTATCCAGGAAAACGGGTAAGTTTAGGTGGCGATATGCCTAAACGCGATATTTTGTTATTTTTAACAAATTGGAAAATGCCGTTTCAAGATGTTCCATATTCAAATAATTCGGAAATCAGTAGTTTTTATCAATTATTTTTTGTTATTTTGCCGCTCTCACCATTTATTTTTTATAAAAAAATCAAAGAAAACATTTACGGTTTTGTCTTATTCGTGTATTGTTTATTTAACTTAGTTTGGATGAGCGTTCAATTTCCAACAATTTTTGCTAAGTTGACATTGTGGTCTTATGTGCCAGAACAACGGGCGATGTTATCCTTTGGGTTTGCCGCTGTGTTATTGAGTTTATGGTTCATCGATTATTTATGGAATCGTCAAGCAAAAATTCCAATGATGGTTTGGTTAGGAGCGCTAGGATTAAATGTTGTTCTGTATTTCTTTGTTTTATATACGGGCAATTTACGGTTATACGTTACACGAATGGACATCATTGGTGTCTTAGTTGTCGCTACCGTTTTAATTGTTGCTTTATTTAAACGTTGGCGCACGTTATTTGTCCTTGTCTTATTAGGAATCATTATGGTTTCTGGTGCCTTTGTTAATCCAATTTCTCGAGGCGTTTCTGCTGTCTATGGTAAAAAATTAGCGGTAGAAGTGGAAGAAATTAACAAAAAAGACCCCAACCAATTGTGGGTGGGCGAACGCTTGATGTATGGCTATTTGCCAATGTTAGGTGTGCATACATTTAACGGTGTTGCTTTTACACCTGACTTAGAGGCTTGGAAACCATTAGATCCAAAAGGAAAAGACACATTTATTTATAATCGCTATGCGCACATCAATGTTGAAGTAGGAAATCAGGCCCCTGTTTTAGAGTTGATGCAAAAAGATGCGATTATTGCTCGTTTATCTCCAGAAAAATTAAAAGAATATGGGATTAAATATGCGGTCGTTTATAAACCATTAGAACCGTTAGACACACCAACGATTCATTTTGAAAAATTATATGGACCTGATCAGAACGGGGCATATATTTATCGAATAAACGACTAGTGATTCATTCATGGAATGAGGTTTGAATATGGGAAAAGTATTGAATAGAATCGGTCGACTTATTTTATTAGTAACAATGATCGGCTCGTATACGATGTGGGTCGTAGGAATTGATGCGCCAGTCACAAAATATATGTATGCCAATAGTTCAATTTTATTATTAATAGCAGTAATACTTGTACTGCTATTAAATTGTACGAAATTAAAATTTATTGACTGGCTAACCGTTGCGTTGGCGTTAGCCACCTGGCTCTTGTTTCACTTTACGGAATCAATCCGTCATAGCACAATGCAAACAGATACAATGATTCCTTTAATTATTTTGTTGGTCCTTTGTTTTAAAGTTTGTGTCTTTGACCGTGTGGATCAAACGCTTTTATTAATTGTCTCTTTAGTTGCTTTGAGTGCGACTTTGTATCGGATGTCCGTGGAGTTGCCTCAGTTGATTCCAGCAGACGAAATTTTTAAAGAATCAAATAAACTAGAAAGTATTTGGATTAATACCAATACGATTGGTGCAACGTTGATGTTTTCAACAATGATGGCCAGTAGTTTGATCAAAGCATATAGAAATAAGGTTTTTAACCTGCTGCTTTTACCTGTATACATTGGTGGTGTTTTAGGTACATGGGTCAGTCAATCCAAAACCTCTTTTGCCATTTTAGTTGGTTTTATTCTGGTGGATAATCTTTTACCAAAACGTTTCTTGCAACGTTCGAAAGTTTGGCTGTTTGGTTTTGTCGGAGTAGCTGCATTGGGACCATTGTTATTTTACTTATGTGCGGAATCGGATACTGTTGATTTATTTACAGGAAGAGAACGAATTTGGCATGAGTTTTTTGCTAAATGGTTATCTGATCCTCAACATATTAAAGTCGGTATGGAGCCTTTTGTGGCCTCATGGAAACCGCTGGGGACACATAATGCTTTTCTATTTACGTTAAGTAATTTTGGTGTCATCGGCTATCTGATTTTATTTGGTTTTTTAGTCAGTATGATTTTATTGATTGGTTTCCGTAAAAAAACATTGGATCGTTTGCAAGTTAGTTTACTTTTAGGCTTCCTTTTAATCTGGATTCATTCATTTATGGAAGATATTTTATTAGCGCCTCATTGGATGCCGATAGTTTATAGTTTCCTTGGGCTAGCCTTCTACTTCCGGCCAGAGAAAAAACGAGGAAGACATGAAAGACCAACGACACCTAAAAGAAGAAAACGAGTGAAACAAACAAGTCCTGTTAGCAATGAAGAGCGCCCGATAGCACCTGTTGACGAAGAGGGCTGGGACCAACCTGAAGAATTAAGTCGTGTCCAAAGACATCGCAGATAATTTTCATCCTATAGAACTTTCTTGTCCGCTGACATTATGGTAATATAGGGGTTGCATGTTATTACAAATAATGTAATTACTGGAAGTGAAGAGAGGAAGTTTTTAATGACATCAAAAAGTGAATGGAGTAATGCAAGACGAATTGTAATTATTTTAGCAGACGTTTTGCTCTATAATTTATCAATCATCTTAGGGTTTATGGTGAAATTTGGCCGAGAAATTCCTTCATTTAACTTTGTGGCTTATGAAAAATCTGCAATTTACATTTCAATCTTTTTTATCTTTTTGAATTTGTTGTTAGGTGCGTATATTTTTTATAATCGCAAAATTAGTGACATCATTTTTGTCACGGTGATTGGTCAAATTTTAATGACTTTAACGATTATGATTGTGACATTTGCCGGACGTTGGTTTACGTTCCCGCGTTCTGTTTTAGGATATTCCTTTATAATCGGAATTATTGTTCTAAGTCTTTGGCGAATTCTTGTTTATTATCTTTACTTAAAGGTCAGCAATGAGCGAAAAGTTGTTTTACTAGGTAAAGAAAATCAAGTCATGCGTTCAATTCAAAACTTTATGTCTGATAAAAATAACAAGCATAAAGTAACGAGCGTTGTTGTCAGCAATTACTATGAAAACTTAAAAAAAATTATCGATGAAATCGATATTGTTTATATTTCAAGTAATGTTGATGAGAACGAAAAAGTAAAATTGTATCAATTAATTGTCAAACACAAGAAAAAAATCTTTTTAGATACAAGTTTTGAAAATCTAATTATGTTAAAACCAAACATGATGAACTTTGAAGATGAAAGTATTATCGAAGTCTCAAATTTTGAAATCCAACCAGAAGAGAATTTTATTAAACGTTTATTCGATATTTTAGTCTCTGTTTGCCTATTTGTGATTACCTCACCCTTAATGCTTATTGCAGCGATTTTAGTCAAAGCAACCTCACCGGGACCAGTGATTTACAAACAAACTCGGATTACATTAGATCAACGTGAGTTCTCGATTTTAAAATTTAGAACGATGTCGGCAACAGCGGAAGCAAAATCAGGTCCAGTCTTATCTACAAGTAACGACAGTCGCGTCACTACAGTTGGTAAATACTTGCGCGCTTTACGTATTGATGAGTTGCCACAACTAATCAATGTTATTCGCGGGGATATGTCCATTGTCGGACCACGTCCTGAACGACCATTCTTTGTTGATCAATTTAATCAGGAAAATCCGAATTACTATTTACGTCACAATGTACGTGCGGGGATTACCGGCTATGCCCAAGTTTATGGGAAGTATGCTTCTGACTACAATAGTAAATTGAACTTTGATTTACTGTACATCAAGAATTATTCATTACTATTGGATATGAAAATTCTGCTTCAAACCATCAAAATTCTCTTTGATAAAGTATCATCAAGAGGATTGGATGAGTCTGAAGAACGTGAAGAATTGACGATGGATTATTGTAAAGAGAATGCTATTAGAATTTACCGTTAAGAGGAGCAGTGGCTCCTCTTTTTTTGAAAAAAAGAGAGACTTCTAACAAAGCTTGAAAAATCAGATATTCTATGTAAAAATATACAAGCGTGGATGAAAAAAGAAATAGGGGTGAAGAAATGGAAAAGGTACCAGTAAGTGTCTTACTTTCCATTTATATAAAAGAGCGTCCTGAATATGTTATTGCATGTTTAGACAGTATTTTTAATCAAACTGTAAAAGTCGATGAAATAGTATTAGTAGAAGATGGTCCTGTAACTGAAGAAATGACAGTCATTGTAGATAAATATAAAGAAACGTATCCAGAAGTGCTTCATGTTTTACCTCTAGAAAAAAATGTTGGTTTAGGTAAAGCGTTGGCAGAAGGGGTTAAAGTTTGTCGTAATGAACTGATTGCACGAATGGATGCAGATGATATTATGAAGACGGATCGGATTGAAAAGCAGTGGCAATTATTTCAAAAAAATCCTAACTTGGTCATTGCTGGTTCTAACATTATCGAATTTGAAGGGAACATAGAAAATGTTTTGGGTTATCGTAACCTTCCCAGTTCTAATGAGGATATTCGTGAATTTTCCAAAAGAAGAAACCCGTTTAATCATATGACTGTCATGTATAAGAAGTCAGACATTTTAGAGGTCGGTAACTATCTGCCAATGTCAGGATTTGAAGATTATTATTTGTGGGTGCGGTTATTGAAAAAAGGAAAGGAAGCTCAGAACCTTTCTGAACATTTAGTCTATGCTCGAACAGGCAGTGATATGTACGCACGGCGTGGTGGTTGGCAGTATTTTAAGTCAGGACTAAAAGGACGCAAAGCAATCTATCAAGCAGGACTTGGTAGTTTTAAAGATTTTTTTGTGAGTTCCAGTGCGCATGTTGTCGTAAGTTTGATGCCAAATACTTTACGAGGTAAATTTTATGAAAAGTTTTTAAGGAAAGAAAATGATTAAGATTGAGGTAAAATTATGCAAGAGATGTCCCAGACAGATTTAAAAGAAATACAAGCTGTAACATTAACTATGTCCAAATATTTTGTGCAATTTTGTCAAGAAAATAATTTATTATGTTATTTCTGTGGCGGTGGTTGTATTGGTGCTGTACGCAGTCAAGGATTTATTCCGTGGGATGATGATTTAGATTTTTTTATGCCACGACCAGACTATGAAAAATTAAAAAAGCTATGGCCACAGAAAGCAGACATAAATAGATATCCATTATTAGTTGCTTCTAAAACATATAATGATCATAATTCATTTATAACTATTAGGGATACTGCCACTACTTTTATTAAACCCTATCAAGAGGATTTAGATATCCCTCATGGTTTACCAATTGATATTTTTCCGTTAGATGGTGCGCCAGAAGGGAAATTGCGAAGAAAAATTCAAAAGTTTTGGGCACTAATTTATGCGTTATTTTGTTCGCAAGTTGTTCCAGAAAAACATGGTGGTCTGATGGCTACAGGAAGCAAGGTTTTATTAGGGATTTTTTCTTCAAGCAAAATTCGCTATCATATTTGGCGCTTCGCTGAAAAAAGAATGACCAAGTATTCCTTTGGTTCAACTCCTTATGTCACAGAATTGTGTGTCGGACCACGCTACATGGGCAATATTTATCGTTTAGAAGATTTTAAATCTGCTATTTTTGTTCCATTTGAAGATACAAAAATGCCAATACCAGTGGGCTACAAGCGCTACTTAACACAGGTTTTTGGGGATTATATGCAATTGCCACCAGAGGAAGATCGCCAACCCCATCATGAAGCGCTAATTGTTGATACTAAAAAATCGTATACAGAATATCTTTAGTTAAATATATTGAAAAAGTTCTCAAATTAGCTTTAGCTATTTAGGGAACTTTTTCTGTACGAAGCCCATTTAAAATGTTTACAGTTCGATTAAGGTCTACGATAAATCATTGAAACTTATTGATAGTTATGAGAAAATATAAAAGATTGAATACAGTTTTACTTGTATTTATGAATAGGTTATTTAAATAAAATTGAAAATATAATTAGCTGTCAGCTAGTTTGTGGAAGGGATTTTGTATTTAATGATTACAGCATTAGTTATTGCCGGTGGGGTCGGTAAACGAATGGGGCAGGAGATTCCTAAACAATTTATTATGGTAGAGGAAAAACCGATAATTATCTACACATTGGAATCTTTTCAAAAGCATCCACTCATTGATCGAATCTTAGTTGTGTGTAAAAAAGGTTGGGAACAAACACTAGATGCCTATGCAAAAGAGTACCATATTGACAAATTACAATGGATTATTCCAGGAGGAAATTCTGGTCAAGAATCAATTAACAATGGGGTTAATTTCTTAAAAGAACATTCAAACCCTGAGGATACTATTGTTATCCATGACGGGATTCGTCCATTAGTTGATGAATTAGTTTTATCTGATGTAATTGTTAAGTGTCAAGAATACGGGAATGCAGTGACTTCGTTGCCATATAATGAACAAATTTTTGTGAAAGAAACCGAGGAAACAACTCGACAATATATTAATCGTGAAACATTACGTCGCGTGTCAACGCCACAAGCCTATAAATTTGAAAAATTAACTTGGGCTTACGAAAAAGCATTCCGTGAGAATATTGGTATTTCTGAATCGTCATATACAAATACTATGATGGTGGATTTAGGCGAAACATTGTATTTTGCTTTAGGCTCAGATAAAAATATTAAGTTAACCACACAAGATGACTTACAGTTATTTAAAGGCTTCTTGAAAATGAAAGAAGAGTAGTGGAGGGATACCATGTTATTTACAGACGATAATTATTTATCAGACGTTGAACGAGTTTTAGAGAAGACACCAGATTGGACGAAAGTAACTAATAAATCTGTTTTTATAACTGGTGCTTCAGGCATGATTGGGACCTTTTTAATTGATGTGCTTATGTACCAAAATAAAACGAGAAATGCGAATATTTCAATCTGGGCGATGGGACGAACATTGTCACGTTTAGAAGAGCGATTTACTAGTTATCTAGAAGATCCGTTATTCCATATAGTTATCGGAGATGTCACAGAAGAAATTCAGGTAGCAGAAGCTTGTGACTATGTGTTGCATTGTGCTAGTAATACACATCCTAAATCATATTCCAGTGATCCAATTGGAACGATTATGACCAATATTGCTGGTACGCAGCATATTTTAGATTATGCGGTTAAAGCGAATAGTGAAAAAGTGTTATTTTTATCAACTGTTGAAATCTATGGAGAAAATCGTGGAGATGTTGATAAATTTACAGAAGACTATTGCGGTTATATTGACTGTAACACACTACGGGCCGGTTATCCCGAAGGGAAACGAGCAAGTGAATCATTATGTCAAGCCTATATTCAAAAATATGGTATTGATGTTGTTATTTCAAGAATTAGTCGTACTTTCGGGCCTACGATGTTACTTTCGGATAGTAAAGCTTCTTCTCAGTTTATTATAAATGCAGTTCATAAAGAAAACATTATGTTAAAAAGTGCAGGGACCCAACTATATTCTTATGCATATGTTGCAGATATTGTATCTGCTCTTCTGTTTTTATTAGTTAAAGGGCAAAAAGGGGAAGCTTACAATGTTTCAAACGAACATTGCGATATTACGTTACGTACTTTTGCGGAAACATTAGCCAATGTGGCTGGAACAAAAGTGATTCATGGTGAAGCCACCGCCCAAGAAAAACAAGGGTTTTCTAAAGCAACAAAAGCACTACTAGACAATCAAAAAATCTACGCATTAGGTTGGCGGCCACTGTACGACAGTATGGAAGAGCCATTAAAACATACAATTAAAATTTTAGAAGGTAGCGGAAATAGATATGCCAAAAATTAGTATTATTGTTCCTGTATATAATGTAGAAAAATATTTAGAAAAATGTGTACGTTCTATTTTAGCTCAAACGTTTACTGACTTTGAATTAATTCTGGTGGATGATGGCTCTCCAGATGGTTCTGGAGCAATGTGTGATCAGTTTGCTGAACAAGATCAACGGGTAAAAGTTATCCATAAAAAAAATGGTGGGCTGAGCGATGCTCGTAATGCTGGAATTGAGATAGCACAAGGAGAATTTTTAGGTTTTGTCGATAGTGATGATTATATAGAAGAGGATATGTATGAAATGATGTACAAAAATACTATCGAAACGAATGCAGACATTGCTACTTGTGGTGTATATGATGTATATAGCAATCAAAAAATTCAAATTAAAGAAAACTTTCGTAAGATTTTGACTTCTGAAGAAGCATTGAAAGTCTTTTTTGAAGGTACAGTAAGTAATGTTAATGTGACAAGTAAGATGTTTAAACGGCATTTATTTGAAGAAATTCGGTTTCCAGTTGGAAAAACGATCGAAGATGCTTTTGTAATTGTTGATTTATCTATCAAAGCCAAAACTATTGCTTTGGATACAACACAAAAATATTACTATTTTCATCGTGAAGGTAGCATTATGACGGAAAGCTTTAGCCAGAAAAATTTTGATATGATTGAAGCATATCAGCGGAATTTGAAATTAGTGAAAGAGCATTTTCCTAACTTGATTGAACATGCTGAAGTACGTTTATGCTGGGCGAACTTCATTGTCTTAGATAAAATCATTTTGAGTAATCAGTTAGGAAAAGTAAAAGAAGAGAAAGAGATTGTTGAGTATTTACGCAAACATTTTTCTTTGATTATGAAAACACCTAATTTAACAAAAGCGCGGAAACTATCAATGTGTGTATTGTTAGTTAGTGTTCATTTGTATGCTTATTTTCCTAAAATTCAAGAAAATAAATTTCAAAAGAAAAATTAATGAACAGGAATTACGTAGTTGAAAATCGTAAAAATTTTTTATAAGATTTCTTAAATGATTCAAAATAATATTCATAAATAAAATAATTCGAATAAAGAACAATGCGCACTTTTAAATTATATGCATAGAAAGGAAAACAAATGAAAAAAAGTCGGATGGAATATTCCATGTTAAATTCGTCTATTTCGACAGTTATATTTGTAATGAAACTACTCATTCAATTTGTAACAAGAACTTATTTTATACGATACTTAGGAGTTGAGTATTTAGGCTTAAATGGGCTTTTTTCAAATATATTAAGTTTACTATCTCTAGCTGAATTAGGAATCGGAACATCAATTATTTATTCTTTGTATCGCCCGTTAGCCTTTGATGATCGTCCGCAAATTAAAGCTTTAATGAATTTATATGAAAAAGCCTATAATGGTATTGGAATTGTTGTTGGCCTTGCTGGGCTAGTAGTGGTTCCGTTTTTACCTACAATGGTACATTCATCGGTTGATTTAGGAAATGTTACGCTTATTTATTTACTGTTTCTTGCTAACTCAGTTTTAAGTTACTTTTTCACATATAAACGATCATTAATCATTGCAGATCAGCGTTCGTATGTTGTAAATGTAAATGATTTTATTTTTATTTTGTTGACAAACGTTATTCAAATTATACAGCTTCATTTTTATCAAAGTTTTATTCTATATTTAGTCATTCAAATTTTCTTTACCTTAGCTGGAAATATTAGTATTTCATGGAAAGTTTCTAAGGATTATCCGTATCTCAAAGATCAAGAGCAAGGCGCATTGACAGCGGAAGTCAAGGATCAAATTAAAAAGAATGTTATTGGAAACTTGAGTTCAAAGATTGGCGGAGTAGTTGTAATGGGAACGGATAACATTATGATTTCCTATTTTGTTGGCCTAGCTTCAGTTGGCTTATATTCCAATTACCTTATGATTATAAATAATGTACAGAATTTATGTAAACAAATTACAAATTCTATTACTGCTAGTGTGGGTAACTACGTAGTTGAAGGAAATCAAGACAAATTATTAAAAGTATTTAAACAACATTTGTTTGTTAACTACACATTAATCTATTTTTCAGCTACAGTATTGATAGCTATACTGAACCCTTTCATTGAATGGTGGTTAGGATCTAAATACTTATTATCATCGTTTACTACAAGTTTAATCATTTTTAATTTAATTATCCAAATGTTTCGGAATACTAATTTTGTCTTTATTGATGCTTTTGGTTTGTATTGGTACCAAAGATGGAAATCGGTTTGGGAAGCAATTATTAATTTAGCAGTTTCCCTTTTGTTATTAAGAGTTTTTCATATGGGAATCAATGGCGTTTTAATTGGGACGATTACTTCTTCATTGTGCTATGTTATGTGGTATGAAGCTTTTGTGATTTTTAAGCATGGATTGAATGAACCTATAATGATGTATGTAAAACTATTTTTTTCATATTTATTCTATCTAGTGTTTGTTTCTATTATAATCGCATACAGTCAGCAGTTTGTCATAGTTGCTGGTTTTTTAGGAGTATTTACTAAAGCTATGCTAGCATTGGTAACAGGAATGATTTTATTTGTTGTCAGATATCGTAAAACAGAAGAAGGAATCTATCTATTTACTGTTATTCAACGGATGATTTTAAAAAAGAGAAGAGGATAAGCGGTCATGAACATCTGCATTGTCAGTCCTTCATTTGGTCATGGAGGAGCTAATATTATTGCATCAAAAATTGGAAAGGAACTAAGTAAGACAAATAATGTTTTTTACTATGGTTTCAAAACAGAAGCAAATTATATGGATTTACCAGAAGATAAATTGTTTTTTTATAAGAAAAAACATAATTCGTATATCCAAAAAATCCGGAAAGGTTTTGAAACGCTGTATAACTCGGGAGAGTTCACCCCTAGTAAATATGTGAAAGCTGAGATTGCCTATCTCTATGAATTGATTGCTAAGGAAAAAATTGATTTTGTCATTTTAAATACTTTTGTGTCCACTACTTATTTTGCAAAAGCTTTAAAATTAGTTTTTCCAGAACTTCCAGTTATTGCTTGGATGCATGAAGCAGTTGATTATAGTTTTAATGTTTTAGCAAAGAAGTATTTAACCTCTTTTGTAGAAGCAATTAAAGTAACAGATGGTATTGTTTGTTTAACAGACAGAGACTATCAAAAATTCATTCAATACAATCAAAATGTGAAAATTATTTACAACCCAGTTTTGTTCAATAATAAAGAGATTGCTTCGTTAGATGTTGAAAAAGTCTCTTTTGTATCTAGATTAGATATAAATGTTAAAGGCTTAGATATTTTAGTTGACGTTGCCAATGACTTAAATACGAAATGGCCAATAGTGATTGCAGCCAATCATCGTGACAATCAATTGGAGTTATTTCAGGAGTTGCTCAAAAAAAATACTAAGAACAATATTGAATATGTTGGACCTAAGAAAGGAAATTCTTTAATAGAGCACTATTTGGATAGTTCTATATTTCTTTCTACTTCGAGAGTAGAGGCTTTACCTCTTGTTTTGATTGAAGCGATGTCATGTGGATTACCAATTGTTTCATTTGATCATAGTGGAGCTAACGAAATATTAAGAGAAGGAAAATATGGGGTGTTAGTTTCAAATTTAGATAACAAAAAAATGGTTGAGGAGTTAGAAAAACTGATGTCAGATAAAGTATTACGTGAAAAATACCAACAGTTGTCATTAAAACGTGCAGAAGACTTTAAATTAGAGAAAATTTTACCTGAATGGTTGACGTTGATTGAAGAGACAACAGCTATGGTCAAATAAATATACATTGAAAAGAAAAAAATGACAACTAGCGTTTTAAAAAAATGTTATAATCATGTAACAGAATGAGTTATTGATTATATGGAAGGATATGCTAATGAAAAAAAAATTATCATTAGATCAAGTGAAGGAAACAGCGTTACAATTATTAATTTATGTGGATCGGATTTGCGAAGAAAATGATTTGAAGTATTCATTATATTATGGAACCTTGTTAGGAGCAGTTCGTCATAAGGGATTTATCCCATGGGATGACGATATTGATATTGTTATGTTACGTCCAGATTATGATAAATTATTATCAATTTTAGCCAAAGATGAAACTTACTTATTGTTAGATCAAAGTACTAGACCAGACTATCGTTATACGTTTGCTAAATTAGTAGACTCTAATACGTATTTAGAATCAACACAATTTTATAGTGGAGAAGATCCTGAATTGGGTGTGTTTCTAGATATTTTTCCTCTAGATGGTGTGCCAGAAAATCAGGAGGAGTTGGTTCTTTATCGGAATGAATTGAATCAAGACAAAGCTGGAATTATGTATACAATTAAAGATATGTATGCTCGGTCGTTTAATAAGTACAGAAGTTTGTTAAAAAAAGTAGTTAAAAAACCGCAACAGCTAAAGTTTTTAAAAGAAGGAGATTATTCATATTGGCGTGCTAAATACGAAGCTGATGCTACGCGCTATCCGGTGACAAGCAGTAAGTATTGTGCACACGTGGAGTTCATTGAAACAGATAAAAAAATCTATCCAACAGAATGGTTTTATAAGTTTAAAAAAATTGATTTTGAAGGCTATCAATTTCAGTCTATACAAGCGGATGACGAATTTTTAACTTCTTATTTTGGTAATTACATGGAGTTACCGCCAATTGAAGAACAAAAATCAAATCATCCTTATATCGCTTATTATAAAGAATATAAAGAAGAGGAGAAATAAATAATATGAAAAGGGTAATTACTTATGGTACATTCGATTTATTTCATTATGGACACATAAATTTATTAAAGCGTGCAAAAGAGCAAGGAGACTACTTGATTGTTGGGCTATCAACAGATGAGTTCAATTGGAATAGTAAAAATAAAAAGTGCTACTTTTCATATGAAGAACGTAAATCGATTTTAGAAAGTGTTCGATATGTTGACTTAGTAATTCCTGAGGAAAACTGGGAACAAAAAGTTAAAGATATTGAGCTATACCATGTTGATACATTTGTAATGGGAAATGATTGGGAAGGTGAATTTGATTTTATTAGAGAAGTAACCAATGCAGATGTTATGTATTTAGAACGAACCCCAGAAATTTCAACGACACAAATAAAGAAAGAATTGAAGAATAGATAGTAAGGCTTTATAAGAATATGGAGGAAATATGAAAAAAAAATTATTATTAACCAGCGTGACACTCTTATCAGCTGTTTTGGGATGTAATACGGTAACAGCTGAATCAAAAGATAATAGTTATTATGAGACATATGAAGGTACTGCTGTGACGACAGAAAGTACCTCCACTAATATTAGTTCAAATGAAACTTCGAATGATACAACAACTTCTGAATTATCATCTTCTTCTGAAAAAGAAATGTCTGATAAGCCAACAACGGATTCAATTAATACAGGTACTTCTTCAAGCGATGAGTCATCGCTTGAAAAAAAAGACTCTAGTTCTGACAACAATAGTCAAAAATTAGAAGAAAATAAGGACGAGAACAATGATATTCCCGAAAAAGATTTGCCGAGTGAAACAAACCATAAAAAAGGTCAATATGCTTTTAAACCAATAGGTTCAAGAGTAAAGCGTGCAATTGCTCCAGATAATGTATATGCCAATGATGTTAACTTGCCTGGAAAAGATTTTATAGATGTTGCTAGTTGGAATGGTAACATAAGTATTTCTGAATATAAATTAATCAAGAGTTATGGTGTTAGTGGTGTGGCTGTCAAGTTAACAGAAGGCACATATTATATTAATCCATATGCAGAGAGCCAAATAGCCAATGCTAAAGCTGCAGGATTAAAAGTGATGGCCTACCACTTTAGTATGTATACTAATCAACAAGAAGCTCGTGACGAGGCTAACTATTTTGCTAGAGCAGCTAATCAATTTGGCTTAGCAAAAGATACAGTCATGGTTAATGATGCAGAACATCCTAGTTTAATAAATAATGCACAACAAAATTCTTTAACTTTTAATACACAATTAAAAGCCAATGGTTTTTTTAATGATGCACTGTATGTTGGACGTTATTGGATAGATAGTGGATACATAGATACTGCAGCGTTTAATAAAAATCGTGTTTGGGTGGCTCAATATCCATATACTCCAACAGTAGGTATGATGTGGAATAATGACCACGGCGCATGGCAATGGTCTTCACAAATGTTCTTTCCAGGATTGACTAATTACCAAAATCGGGCATTTGATATGTCCGCAGCCTATAATTCATTTTACGGTTCAAGTAACACAGTAGACTTAAGCAAATATTTTACAACGAATCCTAAAAAAGTCATATTAAGAGCTTCTGATAAAGTTTATTCTGATACAGATTTCAAAAATCCGGTTGGGACAGTAGCGGGAAATGAATTATTAACAGTAGACGATATCGAATATTCAAGTAACGGTGTACCGAGGTTAAAAATATCTTCAGGGTTTGTTACGGCCAATAAAGCATATGCTGTACAAGTAACAAGTAATATTGAAGACTACTTTGTTTCTAATCCTGGTAAAGTTATTTTGTTGGGTACTGACTCTTACTATAATGATTATGATTTTACATCTAAAATAGGGACACAACTTCCTAATGAAATAATCAGTGTATCTGCTATTGAGTATTCTAATAGCGGTGTACCACGGTTGAAAACACCAAAGGGCTATTTAACAGCAAATAAAAAATATGTTAGAAAAGTAGCCGATAATATTGATGATTATTATACTCAAATACCTAAAAATGTTGTTCTAAAAGGAAATGATATTTACTATGCTGATGTGGATTTCACGGTGAAAAATAGTGTAGCTTTAAAAGATGAAGTGATTCAAGTGACAGGACTAGGATATTCTAGCACTGGAGTTCCTCGTTTCAAAACAGATAAAGGATACATTACAGCTAATAAAAGATATGTATTACCACTTGTAGATAATATAAGTGACTATTTTACTGAGAATCCAAGTAATGTTATCTTGAGAGGAACTGATTCAGAGTATGCAGAACCAGACTTTAAAACAAAAGTAGGAACTATTCGATCTAACAGTTTTATCAACATTGTAGGTATTAAATTTTCTAGTACCGGAGTCCCACGTTTAGAAACTTCTAAGGGTACCTATATAACAGCAAATCGAAAGTATGTTGTAAAAGTTACTGCTAATATAGCTAATTACTTTACAGAAAATCCAAAACGTATAATTTTGCGAGGAGCGGATTATTATTATGATGACTATAATTTTAGTAATCGTATCGAAAGAGTTTCTGCGAATACTTTAATTGATATAATGAGCATAGAGTATGGAGATGATGGGATTCCGCGTTTGAGAACAGCTAAAGGCTATATAACCGCTAATAAGAAATATACAGTAGCCGTTCCAGATAGTGTTGTAAATTACTATACGGAATCTCCTAAACTTGTGGTTCTGAAAAATCAAGGAAACTACTATTCAGATCGAGATATGACTATCAAAAGTGGGACTGCATATAAAAATCAGTTGAATCCAGTATTAGGAATAGAATATAGGTCATCTGGTCTACCCGTGTTGAAAACCTCTAGAGGCTATATTTCTGCAAAAAAAACAGATTTAATTAAAGTTGTGGATAACGTAATAGATTATTTTACTGAGAATCCTGAAAAAGTTGTATTAAAAGGCTCAGATTATTATTATAAAGATGCTGATTTTACTCAAAAAGTAGATTCTGCCAAAGCTCAAACAATTAATGATGTGATCGGAATTGAGTTCTCTTCGCAAGGTTATCCAAGAATAAAGACGAAAAAAGGCTATATAACAGCTAATAAAAAATATGTAATTGCTGTGACTAAAAATATTTCTGATTATTATTCAGCTCCAGTCAAATCAATAAAATTAACAGGTAATGACTACTATTATTCGAATCCAAACTTTACAAAACGAATTGATTCAATACCTAGTAACACAGAGATTAAAATAACAGGAATTGCTTTTTCGGATAATGGTGTGCCAAGGTTTAAAGCAGAAAAAGGTTATCTTACAGCAAATAAAAAATATGTAAAAGTTGTTAGACAATAGTATTTAAATGAAGTACACGTAAATAATTGAGGTCGGGACAGAAGTATTTAACTCCGATAAATAAGAAGCAATTTCCGAAGGAGTTGCTTCTGTTTCCGTCGTTTATCAGTTTTTGAGCGTGGAGCAAAAATCCAAAGTGGTTTTTGTCCCACGCTTAATTATTTTTAGATGATTAATAATGACTTGTAGGTACCTTGTTGTGTTGCAACTTTTAGTTTGGTATACTAAACTAGATTGTTTTTTTGATTGAGTTAAAGTCAAACGACTGAATAGAGGAGATAGCTATGGAAAAGTTTTTTAAATTGAATAAATGGACTAAAATTCAAGTAATATGTTTAATTTTAGCAACGCTATTTTTTACGTACGGTAAAATAGTAGCAAGTTATAACGTACAGATTGTAGGTATAATGTTCCTTTGGTTAAATAATCTATTTTTTTGCTTTAATAATTTTGGGCAAAGAGTATTATTTTTTTTCTTTAATATAACAATATATGTATTTTTATTGAGTCGTCCTTCAATAAGTTTAATGAGAGGCAATATCTGGTGGAATTGGGGAAAAGAAAACATTGATTTCACGATGTATTCTTTAATATTAACACTGTTATCATTGTTCGTTGGAGCAGCTGTTTTTTCTCAGATGAAACTAAAAAATTTCAATCCAAAACAATTGGAACCCCAAAATCCCCGCTATCGGAAAATTTTACTGATATTAAGCGGCTTAGTCTACTTCAGCTCATTAATTGTTACCATAATAATCAATATGGAAAAGTTAATGTTTGTTCGACAAAATACTTATGAAGCATTTTATGCTTCGTTTCATTCAGCATTTCCTTCTTATGTACAGGCTATTTCATGGATGACACCTTTTGCAATTTGTATTTTCTTAGCTTGCATGCCAAAGAAAGGGATTAGTTATCTAGCTTTGGGAATGTATGTTGTTTCAACATTGCCGACGCTATTAACTGGTCAGAGAGCAGCTATTATATTAAATGTACTGTTTGCTTTAGTTTATTTTATTTTGAGAGATTATTTACAAGATTCTCAAAAATGGATAAATAAATTCGAAAAAGCAATGATTATTATTGGTGCGCCAGTGATGATTATTACAATGGGTGCGTATAATTATATTCGTGCTCAAACTTATGTAGAAACAAAAGGAATATTTTCATTAATAACTGATTTCTTTTTCAAGCAAGGAACATCTTTTGATACGCTTACTTTTGGTCATGGAATGATTCCACAATTACCATTTCATGAAATTAAAAACTATACTTTTGGTGGATTTATAGATACACTTAAATTTGGAGCTCTAGGTAGGTTTTTTACTGATAATCCATTAATGGGAAGTAATAATGGGTTAGAAAGAGGAATGATTTCTAATAGCATGGCACATAATTTGGCTTATGTGTATAGACAAGATAAGTATATGGAAGGAAATGGCAATGGTTCGTCATATCTACTCGAACTATATGCGGACTATGGTTACTTAGGAATTATTATAGCTAGTTTACTCCTTGGTGTTTTATTAATTCTATTGGTTATTATTTTAAAACGGAATAATGCATTTTTATCTATGCTTTCATTAGTTTGTATTTCAAATGTGTTTTTTATCCCTCGCGCAAGTGCAACTGGCTGGCTAAGCTTTATTCTAAAAACATCTTTTGTTGTACCAGTACTTGCTTGTTTCTTAGGCGCATTTATTTTGGATAGACTCTTATCGTTGAAAAATCGAGAGGAGAGAATCAGATGAAAAAATTTATTATTTTAATAAGTTTGGTTGGTGGATTATATATTCTTACTGCATGTAGCAATCGACCATATCCAACAATTGAATTTCCAAAAGAGGGGTTTCGATCAGATGAGAACGGCGTTGTTCATGTAAAAGGAAAATTGAAAAATGGAGGAAGTGGAAACTTAGAGGCTAATATTAATTATGAGTCTTCTTCACTTAATGTAGATAGGGAAAATAACCTATTTCAATTTACGTATAAACTTAAGAATATGGACGATAAAAATTTATATTTAGGTATTAAGGATACTGATGATCGAATAGCTGTAGCAAAAGCGCCTATAGATACTGAGAAAACAGAGCAAGCCAAGAAGGAAATGGAGAATATTACACCAGCTGATTTACTAAATGAATTAAATAAATATAAAATTTCTTATTCAAACATAGAAATGAATAAGATAATTCAAGGAGTTAACGCTAAAGGATCACTAATTATTAATTTGGGGCAACGCTCAGATGGCACCGCAATTAAAGAAGGAATTTTTCTATTTGAGGAACAAAATGAATGGGATACAGCGGTGAAAACAGTAAATAAATGGTGGAATAACTCAGTAGCTGATAAACCTCAATCAATAGATAATATAGAGATTAATGAAGTTACAGATTTAATAGAGCAGCCATCATTAAATTCCATTAATTTAAATATGTTTTACAAAATATATAGTTCAGAAGAGTTACTAAAAAATAATTTGCTTCGAAAAAAAGAAAATAAAAATTTTGTTTGGGTAATTCATGATGAAGACAAATTAGTCCTATTAGTAGCAGATCCAGATACATCTTTAGAAACTAGAGAAAAGAGTGCAATGGCATTACAAATATTATTGTCAAAAAAAACATACAGACTTTCTGCAGATGAACAATAGTTATTTTAAAGTTAAATAAATTATTAAATGATAGGATACCAAAGCTTGTAACTATAAAAGTAATGAAGATTGAAAGTGGGGAGTAAAGTGGAATCATTCCTAATCACAGGCGGTGCCGGCTTTATCGGCTCAACCTTAGCAAATTATTATAGTAAAGACAATCAAGTTGTGGTCATTGATGATTTATCAATGGGCCAAACTGAAAATTTAAATGTATCTGAAAATATCACGTTCATTGAAGGTAGCGTGACTGATCAACAATTAATGGAAAAAGTACTGCGAGAGTATCAGTTCGATTACATTTTTCACTTAGCCGCGATTGCTAGTGTAGCAGACTCAGTAGCACGTCCAGTGGAAACACACCAAGTGAATTTTGAGAGTGTGTTACAATTACTGGAATTAATTCGGAAATACCAGAAAGATTTAAAACGTTTGGTGTTTGCTTCTTCTGCAGCGGTTTATGGTGATGAGCCAACTTTACCAAAACAGGAAGAATCAGTAATTCGTCCATTAACGCCTTATGCAGTGGATAAATTTGCTTCTGAAAAATATGTTTTAAACTATTGTCATTTATATGATGTTCCAACAAGCGCTGTTCGCTTCTTTAACGTTTATGGGCCAAACCAAAATCCTAATTCGCCTTATTCTGGCGTTATTTCGATTGTGATGGACTCTTACAAACGCTTATTAGCCAATCAAGAAGTGACATTCAATATCTTTGGCGATGGAAAACAATCCCGTGATTTTGTCTTTGTTGAGGACGTGGTTCAAGCGTTGAATCTTGTCGCTCATTCTGACCAATCACTTGGGGAAGTGTATAATGTCGGAACAGGGAAAGCAACCGATTTAAATGAGTTAATTTCTTCTTTAAATGATATTATGAAAGTCACTTTGCCAGTTGAATACAAAGAAGCACGAGCTGGGGACATCAAAGATTCCTTAGCGGATATATCTAAATTACGTGCCATTGGTTATAAACCGAAATATAGTATTCAATCTGGTTTGGATAAATATGTATTATTTGAGCTGAAATTAGAAGGTAAATAAAAATGAAATCTAAACTAAATACAAAAAAATTATTCATGGGTTTAGTGATTAGTACATTTTTAATTATGCTCATTTTAAATAATTTAACGCCACTACTTGCAGATGATTATGTATATCTTTATAAAACAAAAAATTGGTTTACAATACTAGCAGATGAATACAATCAATATGTGACATGGACAGGGCGTTCAGTTGTCCATGTAATTGCAAGAATATTTTTATTGTTACCAAAAGGAATTTTTAATGTTTTTAATGCTTTGGCATACACAATAGTAACATATTTAGTTTATAGACTTACTTTGCAAAAGCAAGGTGAAAAGTATAATTCATTTAGATTTGTTATTATTCAAGTGCTATTTTGGTTGTTTATTCCAGCGTTTGGAGAAGTATTTTTATGGGAGACGGGCTCAGCTAATTATCTTTGGGGAAGTTTAATTATTCTGTCGTTCCTTTATGTGTATCATAGAGAAATCATTGAAGAACACGTCTTTACGAAAACAAAATTAATGATTTTTTTGATGTTTGCTTTAGGAATTTTGGCTGGTTGGTGTAATGAAAATACCTCTGGAGGAGCTTTGCTTATCGTTTTAGGATATCTTGGCTGGCAGTTTTATACAAAACGAAAACTTTCTTTATGGATGTTTACGGGTGTAGTTGGTAATATTATAGGTTTGGCATTGATGGTTTTAGCACCAGGAAATAAGGTTCGTGCCACTTATTTTGCTAGGAGTACTTGGTCTTTACCAAGAAAGGCCATGACAGGAATCATTACAATATTTGAACAAATGAAAGAAAATTTATCATTATTTTTAGTTATACTGATTTTGTTGCTTGTTTTATATGCTTATATTAGTCAAGATAAAAAAAGAGTATACCTAAGTGTTGTATATTTTATTTCTTGAATTGCCACTATGCTGGTATTAATTATATCTCCAACGGCATTAACTTATGGACGTTCATACTATGGGGCTGTATTATTTTTGATTATTGCTTTTTCTATGTCACTGCCAAATTATAAAGTAAATATCAGGTTTTCACCAATTTACAGTGTTTTGTATGTAATTTTGGCATGTGCTTTCTTTATGAACGTAATGGCTGGTGTAAGTGACGTAATTTTATCAAAACTAAATTTAACAAAGCAATATAGTTATTTAGTTGAGCAAGAGAAAAAAGGAAATTTAAATCCTGTATTTCCTAATGTATCATATACTAATACAACAAAATATTCAGCTTATTCTAATCATTTATTGCATGTAACAATTCATCCAGAGGAGAACGTTAATCGTTCTGTTGCAAAATATTATGGCTTGGAGTCTGTGCGAAGTGTTTCAGAAAAAGATTGGGACAATATATATGGAAATGGAAACCCAGAGTTGATGAATATTTTTAATCTTAATGATTATTTACAAAAATTAATTGATACGCAATATACTATTTTATTAAGTGGTTATGGTAATCAAGTCTATCTTTCACAAGCGGAAGAGTCGCTTTTAAAAGACTTGGGGCTAGGCGTAAAATTCGAAGGTAATAATGCATGGACTTTAAGTGCAGTGATTTCAAAAGACAATAAAACAGTTGAAACAAATGCAGAATTATCGAGACTATCTGGTAAATTTGAAGCTTTAAATTATGATGTATTCTCAAGTTATACTAATTATGAAAATCAAACATTCGCTTCTGCAAAAATAAATGATACAGAAATGTCTAGAAATAAAAAAGGTTTGAACTTTGTGATTATTGATAATAATACTAACAAAGTTATTGATTCGGTAAATTTTGATATTACAGAAAAAAATGCTCCAGGAATGCGTTAGTTGTTATATATTAAAAAGAAGCCACTCATTTGTGAGAGGCTTCTTTTTTCTACATTATTTGAACCCACCTCACTCCAATGGTACAATAAACAAGATTGGAGTGAGAGCATGACAGATATTATTGCACATCGAGGAAGTAAAGGCACCCATCCTGAAAATACGTGTATTACTTTCAGAGAGGCTGTTCGTGTTGGTGCTGAAGGAATTGAATTAGACGTTCACTTATCTAAAGATGGTTATTTAATCGTTATGCACGATGAAACGGTTGATCGTACGACAGATGGTCATGGTGAAATCCAACAGTTAACATTAAACGAATTAAAACAACTAGATGCTGGAAGCTGGTTTCAGAAAAATCCTTCTGTTCAATGTGTTCCAACATTGGAAGATGTTTTAAATTGTCTTGAAGAAGAACAATTCAATGGTTTTTTGAATATTGAACTTAAAACGGATATTATCCATTATGAAGGAATTGAGAAAAAAGTTGTCCAACAAATGAAGCAAAAAAACTGGCCGTTTCGTTATTTATATTCTAGTTTTTATTTTCCGAGTTTAGTTAAATTAAAAAAAGCTGACCCTAAGACAGAAATTGCCTTTATTTATGAATCTGCAGAGGATTTAAGTCAAGCGGGACCGGCATTCGCGCTTGTCGATAGTTTACATCCAAAAATGTCTTGGGTGTTGGCTCATGAAAAAGAACTTATCACAATTGGCAAACCGCTGCGGCCGTGGACTGTTAATCGGATGGAAGAAATGGAAAATTGTTTTCAGCTAAAATTGGCGGGTGTTCATACGGATTTTCCTGAAGAAGCAAAATTTGCTCGTCAAAATTGGCAAGAAGAAGGAGAAACATAATTGGAGAAAGTATTAGTTATTGTAGGACCCACTGCGGTGGGGAAAACAGCATTAAGTATTGCTTTAGCAAAAAAATTTAATGGTGAAATTATTAGCGGTGACTCCATGCAAGTTTATCGCTCGTTAGACATTGGCACCGCTAAAGTCACAGAAACAGAAAAAGAAGGAATTCCTCACTATTTAATTGATTGCCGTGAAGTCAGCGAAACTTATTCTGCTGCTGATTTTCAGAGAGAGGGTCGTCAAAAAATCAAAGAAATTACTGAAAAAGGGAAACTACCAATTATCGTTGGAGGAACAGGGTTGTATATTCAATCACTTCTTTATGATTTTCAACTAGGAAGTCGTGAGATAGATGACTCGCCTGAAATTAGAGAAACGTACAATTTATTTGCGGAAGAAAAAGGGAATCAAGCTTTATGGCAGTTATTACAACAAAAGGATCCTCTAGCGGCTAACAGCATTCATTTTAATAATCGCAAAAAAGTGATTCGTGCGTTAGAGGTCTTTGATAAAACAGGTTATAGTATTTTGACCCCGAAGGAAAAACCGGCTCGTCTCTATGATTATTATTTGTTAGGTTTGGAAACAGATCGCGCTTTATTATATGAGCGTATTAATCAGCGGGTGGATCAAATGATGACAGAAGGACTGTTGGAAGAAGCAAAACAGATGTTTCAGCAACCACATGCACAAGCAGCTCAAGGTATTGGCTATAAAGAATTTTTTCCGTATTTTTCCGGTGAACAATCATTAGAGATGGCGGTTGAAACAGTCAAACAGAAATCGCGGCGATATGCCAAACGTCAATTGACTTGGTTTAGAAATCGAATGGCTGCGCATTGGTGGGATTTGGTTCAGCAGCCAACAGATTTGCCCAAGTTGGAAAAAGAAGTAGCGGAATGGCTACAACAGAAGGAGAGTGAGTAGGCGATGACCACTCATGAAAAAGTGATTCTAGTAGGAGTTGAGACGGAAAAAAATTATCAGACATTTTCTGCATCAATGGAAGAACTGGCGAATTTAACGGAAACCGCTAATGGAGAAGTGGTGTTTGTTTTAACGCAAAAACGACCACAAGTTGATCGACAAACCGTAATCGGTAAGGGGAAATTGGAAGAATTAATTCAATTAACAGATGCCTATGAAGCGGATCTTGTGATTTTTAATCATGAGCTCACACCGCGTCAAAATCAACTGTTATCTGAAGCGTTAGCTGTGCGAGTAATTGATCGTGTACAATTAATTTTGGATATCTTTGCTTTGCGTGCGCGCTCCAAAGAAGGAAAGTTACAAGTTGAATTAGCACAATTGGATTATTTATTGCCTCGCTTGGCTGGTCAAGGAAAACAGTTGTCCCGACTTGGAGGAGGTATTGGGACACGTGGGCCTGGTGAAACGAAATTAGAGTCGGACCGCCGACACATTCGGAATAAAATCTTAGGCATCCGTCGTGAGTTAAAAGAAGTCACTGCTCATCGTGAACGAAGCCGCCAGAAAAGACAAAATTCAGAACTATTTCAAATTGGCTTGATTGGTTATACCAATGCTGGCAAATCAACCATTCTCAACATGTTGACAACAGCAGGAACTTATTCAGAGGATCAATTGTTTGCAACGTTAGATCCTTTAACCAAAAAATGGCAATTGCCTCAAGGCATGGAAGTTACGCTGACCGATACGGTTGGCTTCATTCAAGATTTACCAACACAGCTGATTGAAGCCTTTCAGTCGACATTGGAAGAAAGTCGGACGATGGATTTACTGCTCCATGTGGTGGATGCAAGTGCGCCAGATCGTTTACAACATGAACGCACAGTTCAAACATTGATGAAAGAATTAGTGTTGGAAAATATTCCGTGCTTGACGGTTTATAATAAAAGAGATCAAGTGGACAGTAAAGAATTTGTCCCAACCTTATTTCCCAATGTATTGATCTCAACTAAAATTTCTGAAGATAAAGAACGACTGGTTCAAGCTATCCGTGCCCAAATGATGGAATTACTCGAGCCTTATCAATTAGAAATTAGTCCAACTGACGGACAACTATTAAGTGAACTTCGCAGGATGACACTAATGGTTTCAGAAGAATATGCTGAAAATGAAAATCGGTATATCGTGAAAGGCTTTGCGAAAAAAGAGTCTAAATGGTTGGCTGAATCCGAAAAAGAATAAAAAATTGTAAGTTGATTAGAAATGATTTGTAAAAACAAATCATTTCTATTTTTTTGGTTAGCAGGAGAAAATCAGCCGTGAAAAGATGGAAAAGTCTATATTTATCAGGTTTTTTGTTTTATGTTAGAAAATCTAACATAAGTTCTTGACAATTTGTCATTCTATTGTTATTCTAAGAAATAACTAAGAGAGGAGGATGGAGATGAGAGAAAAAGAGTTACGCCGTTCCATGTCAGTTTTTCCAATTGGTACAGTTATGAAACTAACGGATTTGACCGCTCGACAAATTCGCTACTATGAAGAACAGGGATTGATTCATCCAGAACGTAGTGAGGGCAACCGACGCATGTATTCTTTAAATGATATTGATGTTTTGTTAGAAATTAAAGATTATTTATCTGATGGATTGAACATGGCAGGGATTAAGCGTGTGTATGAAATGAAATTAGAAGAACAAAAAAACACCGCCGAGGCAACTCGTCCGTTAACCGATGCAGATGTTCGTCAGATTTTATACGACGAAATCCTTTCGCAAGGAGGACTTACTCAGCAAAATCCGTTCCAATCGAATGTACCAAGGCTTTAACGTTTCAGCAGCCAATAAAAATGAAGGATGGGGATCAGACCGATGACAAGAAAAGCCAAAACGGCAGAAGAGATTAAACATATTGCAGAAGAAGAAAACGTACGTTTTTTACGACTAATGTTTACCGACATTATGGGAACAATTAAAAATGTTGAAGTTCCTGTGAGTCAGCTAGATAAAGTATTAGATAATAAAATGATGTTTGATGGGTCATCCATTGAAGGATTCGTTCGTATCGAAGAAAGTGACATGTATTTATACCCTGATCTATCTACATGGATGATTTTTCCGTGGGAAAGCGACCATGGAAAAGTTGCGCGCTTAATTTGTGATATTTACAATCCTGATGGTACCCCTTTTGCCGGAGATCCCCGCGGTAATTTAAAACGCGCCTTAGCAGATATGAAAGAATTAGGCTTTACTTCTTTTAACTTAGGACCAGAACCAGAATTTTTCCTATTTAAATTAGATGAGAATGGTGAAATTACCACTGACTTGAATGATAAAGGTGGCTATTTTGATTTTGCGCCAACCGATTTAGGTGAAAATTGTCGCCGTGATATTGTTTTAGAGTTAGAAAGTTTAGGCTTTGAAGTGGAAGCTTCGCATCATGAAGTAGCACCTGGTCAACATGAAATTGACTTTAAATATGCTGATGTAGTTGATGCTTGCGACAATATTCAAACGTTCAAATTAGTTGTGAAAACTATTGCGCGCAAACATGGCTTGCATGCAACATTTATGCCAAAACCTTTGTTTGGAATTAATGGTTCTGGTATGCACTGCAATATGTCATTATTTAATGAAGAAGGTAATGTTTTTTATGACGAGTCAGGAGAGATGGGCTTAAGCCAAACTGCGTATCATTTCTTAGGTGGTTTATTAAAACATGCCCGTGCCTATACTGCGGTATGTAACCCAACAGTGAACTCTTATAAACGCTTGGTACCAGGTTATGAAGCACCTGTTTATGTAGCTTGGAGCGGCAGAAATCGTTCACCACTCATTCGAGTTCCTGAATCTCGTGGTTTATCGACTCGTTTAGAATTACGTTCTGTCGATCCTTCAGCGAATCCGTATTTAACAATGGCAGTCTTATTACAAGCAGGTTTGGATGGTATTCGTAATGAACTTACGCCACCGCCAGCGGTTGATCGTAACATTTATGTGATGAATGAGGAAGAACGTCAACATGCACAAATTGAAGATTTGCCATCAACCTTACACAATGCCATCAAAGAATTACGTAAAGATCAAGTAATGATTGATGCATTAGGTCGTCACATTTTTGCCAATTTTGTAGAAGCGAAACGAATGGAATGGGCAGCCTTCCGTCAAACCGTTTCTGAATGGGAAAGAGAACAATATTTGGAGTTGTACTAAAAGCCGTTACTTTTAATAATCTTAATGTTTAGAAAGAGGAAGATAAGTCGAAACGCTTATCTTCCTCTTTCGTTCTTTAGTTTGTGAACGAATAGATAATTTCTATTTCACAAAATAAAGTAATTTTAATTCAGTGAAATAGTTTGTTTATAGGGGAGAAAGGGGGTTTTTCTCAATTTCTCTTTTATTTTTAAGCAAAAAAATTGACAAAATCTTTCATAATTTGTGAAATTCCGCTATAATAAACAAGAATATGCGTGCAACTATTCTATTTTTTAGATATAAAGGATGAGAAAAACATGCGGAAAATGAAAACAATGGATGGGAATGCAGCAGCAGCTTATATTTCCTACGCCTTTACGGAATTAGCAGCCATTTATCCAATAACACCAAGTTCAACGATGGCTGAGCTTGTTGATCAGTGGTCGGCCGAAGGTAAGAAAAATATCTTTGGTCAACCTGTGAAAGTAGTTGAAATGCAATCGGAAGCTGGTGCTGCCGGCGTGGTCCATGGCTCTTTAAAAACTGGCGCGCTTACCACGACCTATACGGCTTCACAAGGGTTACTTTTAATGATTCCTAATATGTACAAAATAGCTGGAGAACTATTACCATCTGTTTTTCATGTGGCGAGCCGAGCTTTAACCACGAATGCTTTAAATATTTTTGGTGATCAAGGAGACGTAATGGCCGCACGCCAAACAGGCTTTGCTATGTTGTCAGAAAGCAGTGTGCAAGAAGTGATGGATTTGGCACCAGTGGCTCACTTGGCTTCGATTGAAGCGAGTGTTCCATTTATGAACTTTTTTGATGGCTTTAGAACAAGTCATGAAATTCAAAAAGTGGCAGTTCTTGACTATGAAGAATTAGCACCCTTAGTAAATCAAGAGAAATTAGCCGAATTCCATCGTCGGAGCATGAATCCGAATCACCCTTCCGTTAGTGGAATGAACCAAAATCCAGATATTCACTTTCAACAACGAGAAACAATAAATCCTTATTATGAAAAATTACCTGGTATTGTTCAAAAATATATGACAGAAATTAACCGGTTACGGGGAACCAATTATGATTTAGTGACGTATTATGGCGCAGAAGATGCAGAAGAAGTGATCGTTACAATGGGTTCAGTTGCGCAAACAATTGAACAGACTGTTGATTATTTACAACAACAAGGAAGAAAAGTTGGCTTTCTTAATGTCCATCTCTATCGACCATTTCCAATTGAAACATTTCTCGAAAAAGTACCTCAATCAGTTAAAGCAATTGCTGTCTTGGATCGGACGAAAGAGCCCGGTGCTGGTGGTGAACCGTTATTATTGGATGTCCAAAGTGCGATGTATGAAGCGGACATTCGCCCAACAATTATTGGTGGGCGCTATGGGTTAGGTTCTAAAGATGTACTGCCAAATCAAATTGTTGCGGTTTTTGATGAATTAATGAAAGAACGTTCTGCCATGAAGAAGCGCTTTACAATTGGGATTGATGATGATTTAACTTATACTTCATTAGAAGTTGGCAAACCACTTGATTTGACGAATCCGAAAACCTATCAAGCTAAATTTTGGGGCTTTGGTTCTGATGGGACAGTAGGGGCGAACAAGTCAGCGATTAAGATTATCGGTGATCATACAGACAAGTATGCTCAAGGCTTTTTCTATTATGATTCAAAAAAATCAGGCGGGTTGACCGTTTCTCATTTACGTTTTGGCGAGACACCCATTCGTTCAACGTACCTCATTGAACATTCTGATTTTGTGGCCTGTCATACAGCTGCTTATTTGCATACCTATGATTTAGTAAAAGGGTTAAAAAAAGGCGGGACTTTCCTCTTAAATACCATTTGGAATGATGAACAACTAGCACGATTTTTACCAAATCAATTAAAACGGTATCTAGCTGAAAATGAGATTCAGTTTTATACAATCAATGCAGTGAAATTAGCTAGTGAAGTCGGGCTAGGCGGGCGAATTAATACTGCGATGGAAACAGCTTTCTTCAAATTAGCGGAAATTATGCCTTTTGAGCAAGTGTTGCCAATTTTAAAAGAAGAAGCACTGAAAAGTTATGGTCATAAGTCCATGAAAGTTGTCGAAAAAAATATTCAAGCAATCGATAAGACCGTTGAATTGTTGCATCAGGTACCTGTTCCATCAGAGTGGAGAACGCTTGAAGTTCAGCCGCGAAAACGTTCAGAAAATGTTAGTGATTTTGTTCATGAAATTGTTGAACCGATTAATCGTCAAGAAGGCAATGCGTTATCTGTTGCGACACTAGCGAAAAATGGGATGACAGATGGGCGAATGCCTTTGGGAACTGCGGCAGTTGAAAAACGTGGAGTTGCATTAGAAGTACCTGAGTGGATTAGCGATCGATGTACTATGTGTAATGAGTGTGCCTTTGTATGTCCTCATGCGGCGATACGACCATTCTTAGCCGATGAAGAAGAAATGACTGAAGCTCCAGAAGGATTCATTGTGCGTGATCTACGTGGTGCCGACGGCTTGAAGTATCGTATCCAAGTCTCAGTCAAAGATTGTACTGGCTGTGGTCTTTGTGTTGAAGCCTGTCCAGCTAAAGGCAAAGCTTTAGTAATGAAACCTTATGAAGAAGAAAAAGAGCAGGCTATGAACTGGGCGTTTGCTATGACGTTACGTCAAAAGGAAAACCCAGCAAAACCGAATACTGTTTTAGGTTCGCAATTTAATAAACCTTTATTAGAGTTTTCTGGTGCTTGTTCTGGTTGCGGCGAAACGCCTTATGTTAAATTATTGACGCAAATGTTTGGTGACCGAATGCTGATTGCTAATGCAACAGGTTGCTCATCGATTTGGGGTGCTGCAGCGGGTGTGACACCTTACACTACTAATGAACAAGGACAAGGTCCAGCTTGGTCAAATTCTCTTTTAGAGGATAATGCCGAGTTTGGTTATGGCATGTTGTTAGCAACGCAAGCCCGTCGCGAACGTTTAGCTAGTAAAATGACCAAAGCTTTTTCTGTAGCCAGTGACTCGTTGCGTCTATTGATGGAAGATTGGATAGCACATCTGTCAGAAAGTGAAGGTACGCAACAACGTGCAGCTAAATTACGTGCAGCTTTGCTTGAAGAAAAAACGAATCAACCTTTATTGGAAGCAATTTATGACGATCAAGATCTTTTTGTCAAACCAAGTCAGTGGATGATTGGTGGGGACGGCTGGGCTTACGATATTGGCTACGGCGGTATTGACCACGTGTTAGCTAGTGGCGCGGATGTAAATATGTTAGTTCTAGATAATGAAGTCTATTCCAATACAGGTGGCCAAACTTCCAAAGCAACTCCTGCATCAGCGATTGCGAAATTTGCTGCCAGTGGGAAATATGCCTCTAAAAAAGATTTAGGGATGATGGCAATGACTTATGAAAATGTCTATGTCGCTCAAATTGCCTCAGGTGCAAACCAAATGCAGACGATTAAAGCTTTTGAAGAAGCAGAAAAATTCCCTGGACCATCGATTATTATTGCTTATACACCATGTATTACACATGGTTTAGCAGGTGGGATGAGTCAAACGTTGAAAGAAGCGAAAGACGCGGTTCATTCAGGTTACTGGTCTTTATATCGCTATAATCCATTATTGCGAGAAAAAGGCAAAGAACCAATGATATTGGATTTCAAAAAACCAGATTTTTCATTAATGAAAGAGTTTATGCGCCAACAAGTTCGCTTTGCGTCCTTAGAATCCAGTCAACCAGATACAGCGGAATTGTTATTTAATAAAACAATTAATGATGCTAAGAGACGGTTCTATAATTATGCTCGTTTAGCTGGTCAAGAAGAAAAAATTCGAGCAAAACTTGAAAAACAAAGTGAACCAGAAATAAATACGCCAGAGAACGAGAAGCCACGAGTGAAAAAAGAACGCGTAGTTGATCCGGAAGCGGAAGCAAGAAGGGCTGCCCGCCGCGCAGAACGAGCAGCCAAGAGAAAACAACGTGAGCAAGATTAAATAGAAGTCAAAAAAACGTGTCTGAGCTTTTTGCTTAGACACGTTTTTTAGTTAGAAATGCGATTTTTTGATGAAAAATTTCAAGTTATTTGAAAAAGTTCCTAAATTTTTTTGATGTTTCCGCTTGCGTTCTGTGATGAAAGAAAATAATGTGGTATACTTGTTAGGAAATCTTGAGAGAGAAGTGAGGGGTATGATGTCGTTTCAATTGAATCAATTATTAGATTTGAATTATTGGCAGCAAGTCATCTCAACGGATTTCTTATCTAAGGATTTTGTTATCAATATCATAGATATCCTAGTCGTATGGTACCTCGTTTACAAATTAATCATGCTTGTTCGTGGAACAAAAGCAGTCCAACTATTAAAAGGTGTCGCTGTTTTTATCATTATCCGCATTCTAAGTGAGATAATTGGTCTACATACATTATCTTGGTTAATGAATCAAGTCATCATGTATGGTGTAATCGCCGCGGTTGTTATTTTTCAACCAGAAGTGCGAAGAGGGCTGGAACATCTAGGGAGAAGTTCGTTTTTCCGCCCGAATAAAGGTGCGCAACAAGAAGATGAGCGTATTATTCAGGCCTTTGACAAAGCCATTCAGTACATGTCAAAACGGAAAATTGGTGCTTTGATAACCATTGAACGCAATACCGGTTTAGATGAATACATTGAGACAGGTATTGATTTGGATGCCGATATTACTGGTGAATTACTGATTAATATTTTCATTCCAAATACACCACTACATGATGGTGCAGTGATTATCAAAAATGAAAAAATTGCTGTTGCTAGTGCGTATTTACCGCTATCAGAAAGCAATTTAATTCCAAAAGAATTTGGAACGCGCCATAGAGCCGCAGTCGGTATCAGTGAAGTCAGTGACGCCATTACGATTGTTGTTTCTGAAGAAACTGGTGACGTTAGTTTGACGTTGAACAATGAATTAATTCCTGGTCTAACGCAAGAAGAGTATTTAACAATTTTGCGTAAGGAGTTAATTTCGGAATCATCGGAAGATAAAAAAAGTGCTTTGCAGCATTTTATTGATGATGTAACAAAGGGGGTTAAACGCAAATGAGAAAAGCCTCCCAAAAAAGCTGGTTTAATGGTTTGCTTTCATTGCTGTTTGCATTGTTGTTATTTTTTAATGCCAATGCAACAGGCAATAATCCCTCCAATTCAGGTTCAAGCCAAACGTATAGTGAAACATTGAATAATATTCCTGTCCAAGTCCAATACGATAAAGACAAATATTATGTCTCTGGATTTGAAGAGAGTGTGAATGTTCATTTGCGTAGTGCGAACCGCATTCAATTAAACATGGAATCAAATGCTGACACGCGAAATTTCCAAGTGGTCGCAGACTTAACCAAATTGCCATTAGGGACTTCGGAAGTGCCTTTGACAGTTCGGGGACTAAGTTCAGCTGTTACAGCTGAAATTGAACCGAAAACAGTGACTGTAACGATTGAAAAGAGAGTAACAAAAAAATTCGATGTAGAAGCACAACTTTCTGATAACATTGAAAAAGAAGGCTACAAAGTAAAAAATATTTCTGTAGATCCAAAAACTGTAGAAGTAACAACTGGAGAAGAAACAGCGAAAGCAATTGACAAAGTGATTGCGCCAGTCTCAAGTGCCAAACAAACAATTGATACGATTAAACAAACGGTAAATGTCCAAGCGCTAGATGCCAAAGGTCAAGTCCTAAGTATCGAAAATCCAGCACCACAAGTCAAAGTAACAGTAGGCTTAACCGCGCCAACGAAAGATGTACCACTGAATGTTAGTATGACAGGTACGCCACCTGCTGGGATCGCTCATTACAATTATAGTTTATCAACGTACCAAGTTAGGGTCAGTGGTCCGCAATCAATTTTAGATACGCTAGAATCAATTGAGGTACCGGTAGATATTTCTGATATTCGCAAAGAAACAAAACAATCAGTGACTATTCCCGTTAATGGAGAATACGTAGTTACACCAGATGAGGTTGACGTTTCTTTGAGCCCCGTGTACAATCAACAACAGTCATCAAATACAAATGAAACTTCAGAGGAACCTGCAAGTTCAACAACGGTTGGCTCAGGTAGCCAAGCAGTACAACCAAGTACATCCAGTCAAGTAGAATCAAATACTTCTGAAACAACAAGTGAGGGATCAACAGTAGAAAGTACAACTGCTGGTTCAACTGAAAATACAGAGAATCAAGTGACTAAGGAGAATCAAAATGGGTAAATATTTTGGAACAGATGGTGTAAGAGGAATTGCAAATAAGGAGTTAACACCTGAATTAGCTTTTAAATTAGGGCGTTACGGTGGTTATGTGTTGAGTCAACATGAAGATAGTTCAAGAAAACCTCGTGTTCTCGTAGGCCGCGATACACGTATTTCAGGTGAGATGTTGGAACAAGCATTGATTGCTGGATTATTATCAGTCGGAATTGAAGTTTTCCAATTAGGGGTGATTTCAACACCTGGTGTAGCATATCTAACTCGTTTACAAAAAGCATCCGCTGGCGTAATGATTTCAGCTTCACATAATCCTGCGGAAGACAATGGGATTAAGTTTTTTGGGGCAGATGGCTTCAAATTAGTAGACGATCAAGAAGCAGAAATTGAAGCATTGTTAGATGCAGAAGAAGACACCTTACCAAGACCTTCTGCAGAAGGCTTAGGCTCGTTAGATGAATTTCCAGAAGGCTTACTAAAATATTCGCAATTTTTAGTTCAAAGTATTCCTGGCGATTTAGCGGATATGACTGTTTGTTTAGATGCTGCCAACGGAGCAACCGCAACAGCAGTCAATCGTGTCTTCGCGGATTTAGAGACAGATTTCTATACAATGGGAACAAGTCCTAATGGCTTGAATATCAATGATGGTGTGGGTTCCACTCATCCTGAAGCTTTGGCAGAAATGGTTGTTGAAAAAGGTGCAGATGCTGGGTTGGCTTTCGATGGCGACGGCGATAGAATTATTGCAGTCGATGAATTAGGACGAATTATCGATGGTGATAAAATCATGTATATTTGTGCCAAATATTTAGCTGAGAAAAAACGTTTGAAAAAAGATACAATCGTTACAACAGTGATGAGTAATCTAGGTTTCCATAAAGCTGTAGAAGAAATTGGCTTAAAAGATGTGGTAACGCAAGTGGGTGATCGTTATGTGGTAGAAGAAATGCGTAAAAATGATTACAATTTTGGTGGCGAACAATCTGGTCACATGATCTTTTTAGATTACAACACAACAGGTGATGGCATGCTTTCAGGGATTCAATTGTTGAATGTTATGAAGCAAACGGGCAAAAAATTATCTGAATTAGCGGATGAAGTGACGATTTATCCACAAAAATTAGTCAATATTCGTGTCACAGATAAAAATGGTGCAATGGAAGTTCCAGCAATCAAAGCAGTTGTCGAACAAGCAGAAGCAGAAATGAATGGCGAAGGTCGTATTTTAGTTCGTCCTTCTGGAACAGAACCATTGTTACGTGTGATGGCCGAAGCGCCAACACAAGAAAAAGTTGATTATTACGTTGATAAAATTGCTGAAGTAGTACGTGCAGAAATCGGCGTTGAATAAGAACCAATTAGAAACCAGACACTTAATGCTAGCTTGCGTTAAGTGTCTGGTTTCTTTGTTGGAAATCAAAAAAAGAAAATAGCTAATAAGCTCCGTCTATCATTGACATAGAGCGGTTAAAAGGGTACTATTTTAGAAGTAAGATGCACCGCGTATCTTCTTTTTTTATTCGATAAAATCAAGAAGGGAGCGGCTGTAAATCAATGGAGTTATAGAATGGAGGAGCGAAATGAAAGAAAAAATGTCCGTCAAGACAATTGTAGCAATTGGAATTGGCTCTGCAGTTTTTGTTATTTTAGGTCGATTCGTTGTGATTCCAACTGGGATTCCTAATACGAACTTAGAAACGTCGTATCCATTTCTTGCTTTAATGTCAGTTGTTTTTGGACCAGTAGCTGGAGGGCTAATTGGTTTGATCGGTCACACGTTAAAAGATTTTACGACGTATGGTAGCGCTTGGTGGAGCTGGATTATTTGTTCAGGAATTATTGGTATTATTTTTGGCTTCGCTGGTCGTAAAATGGATCTTCAACATGGTGAATTCACAACAAATGACATGGTGCGTTTCAATATTTTCCAAGCCTTTGGCAATATCGTCGTTTGGGGCTTAATCGCGCCTAGCTTGGATATTTTGATTTATAGTGAACCCGCAAGTAAAGTGTTTACACAAGGCGTATTCGCGACTGTTTCAAATATTGTTGCTGTGGGGATTATTGGAACATTGTTGATGAAAGCTTATGCATCAACAAGAACAAAGAAAGGCAGTTTATCAAAAGATTAAGAAACTGTCGAAATAATTTAAATGGTTAAGGGTCTGCCCTAGTAATTACTTTGCTAATGCTCAGACCCTTTCTTTTATGGAGAAACTGAGGTGAGGCCGAATGAAAAAACCAATCATTACTTTTAATAATTTTTCCTTTCAATATCATAGCCAATCTGAACCAACATTAAAGGGGATTCAATTAACCATCTATGAAGGAGAAAAGGTTTTAATCGTTGGGCCTAGTGGTAGTGGTAAATCAACATTGGCGCAATGTATCAACGGGTTAATTCCCAATATTTATGAAGGTGAGATTCAAGGAACAGCTACGGTTGCTGGTAAAAATATCCAAGAAACAAGTCTATTTGATTTGTCTTTTGATGTAGGAACTGTTTTACAAGATACCGATGGGCAGTTTATCGGTTTAACGGTTGCTGAGGATATTGCTTTTGCTTTAGAAAACGATGCAGTTGAACAAGCAGAAATGAAAAAAGCGGTCCACAAATGGTCCGAGATTGTTGAGCTGAATCAGTTATTGCAACACCGTCCACAAGATTTGTCAGGTGGTCAAAAACAACGTGTATCTATGGCGGGCGTTCTAATTAACCAATCAAAAATTTTACTTTTTGATGAACCTTTGGCTAATCTTGACCCACGAGCGGGACAAGAGACAATGACTTTGATTGACACCATTCAACAAGAAACAAAAGCGACTGTTTTAATAATAGAACATCGCTTAGAGGACGTTCTTTGCGAATCAGTTGATCGAATTATTGTCATGAATGAGGGCGCAATTATTTCTGATACAACGCCAGATGAATTGTTACGTCAAGATACGTTGACCCAACAAGGGATTCGTGAACCTCTGTACGTTACAGCCATGAAATATGCTGGGATTGATTTAACACAAGTTAGTCATTTAGACAAATTAGCCGAAGTATCAGGCGAAATGGTTTTGCCTAAAATGACACAGTGGTCTGTCCAACCTAGTTCAGTTAGTGCAGTCAAAGGAGCTGAACTATTACGTTTGGAACAAGTGTCCTATCAATATGATCGTCACGGTGAAAAAGTGTTAGATGACTTCTCAGTAACTATTCATCATGGAGAAATGATCAGCATTGTAGGAAAAAATGGTGCCGGGAAGTCTACACTTTCTAAAATAATTTGCGGGTTCATCACGCCTCAATCGGGCAAGATTTTATGGGAAGGACAGGATTTTTCCAATTATTCAATCAAAGAACGTGCAGATAAAATTGGTTATGTGATGCAAAACCCCAATCAAATGATTTCTAAAAAAATGATTTTTGAAGAAGTAGCTTTAGGATTAGTTTTACGAGATGTGCCACAAGCAGAAATTGAGGAACGTGTGACGAATATTTTACATATTTGTGGGCTGTATCCCTTCCGGAACTGGCCGATTTCTGCATTGAGTTTTGGGCAGAAAAAACGGGTAACTATTGCATCGATCTTAGTTTTAGAACCTGAATTATTAATTTTAGATGAACCAACAGCTGGGCAAGATTTTAAACATTATACAGAAATGATGACATTTTTAGAAGAATTGAACCGCTTAGGTGTGACTATTTTAATGATCACTCACGATATGCACTTAATGTTGGAATATACAACACGTGCGTTAGTAGTTTGTGATGGACGTTTACTAGCAGATGCGACTCCAGTTGCTGTTTTAACAGATGAAAAATTAATTCAAGCAGCTTCTTTAAAAGAAACGAGCTTGTTTACCTTTGCTAAAGCGTTAGGCTTGGAAAATCCCTTGCTATTTACGGAAAAATTTGTTGCTTACGATCGTGAGGTGCGTTTTGGATGAGTGAACGACAAATGTTAGGCTATCATCCTGATTCAACCTGGATTCATCGCTTAAACGGCACAAGCAAATTAGTCTTTTTAATCGTTGTCTCTGTGGCTTGTATGACCACGTATGATACTCGTTATCTGTTAGGAATGTCTGTGGTTTCGCTTGTTTTGTTAAAATTATCAAATATTAAATGGCATCAAATATCTTTTGTTATTAAATTTATTGCTATTTTTTCTTTGTTAAATATCTTAACGGTTTACCTTTTTGCACCTGAATATGGGGTTGATTTATATCAATCACGTACCGTGATTTGGGAAGGAATCGGACGGTTTACTTTGACACAAGAAGAATTATTTTATGAATTTAATTTAGTTTTAAAATATTTCTGTACGATTCCGTTGGCATTAATCTTTTTATTAACAACAAATCCTAGTGAATTTGCCTCCAGCCTGAATCGAATTGGTGTGAGTTATCGGATTAGTTATGCAGTAGCGCTGGCTATTCGTTATATTCCCGATATCCAAGAAGATTTTTTTAATATTTCTTTAGCACAACAAGCGCGAGGTTATGAGATGTCTAAAAAGGGACGGTTAGGCCAACGAATCAAAGGCGTAGCACAAATCGTTTTACCCTTAATCCTATCTAGTTTAGATCGAATTGAAACTGTGAGTACCGCTATGGAATTAAGGCGTTTTGGTCAAAAGAAAAATCGAACGTGGTATGCGCAACAACCTTTTCATCTGCGTGATTTTTCGGTAATGATACTTGCCTTATGCTTATTAGGAATCAGTTTCTGGTTGTTCCATGTGAATGGTGGCCGGTTTTATAATCCATTCCAATAAATAACAAATTGATAAGGTTCTATAAATAGAACGGATATTTTTTTATTATTAAGAATCTAGTACTTTCTCTTACTATGAGTGTACTAGATTCTTTTTTTACAACTTTAAAGAACTAGACCAATTTTCGGTTTTTAGATTTTTGTTGACAAGTACCTACTTTTAATTGTATGATTGTTTATGTTTCTACGGAATATATTTACAAAGGAGGTATATAGACCAATATCGGATAGCGCCAGACCTGAACGTTCAGGTGACGAGGAGAGAGCTTATCGAAGATTCGGCGGGTGGCTCTAGGGACTGCACTCTACAGATAACAAAGAAAAACTAATTGTGAAGTTAGAACAAAGCGGTTATCACGCAGGTAGAAACATATAATGGGATTTGCTAGTTAAACAGGACCTAGTAAATACAGAATTTCAATTGGAAAGTAGGAATTAGCATTATGTGTGGAATTGTCGGAATGATTGGGAAAGAAAATGTCACGGAAAGTTTGATTCAAGGATTAACAAAATTGGAATATAGAGGTTATGATTCTGCTGGGATTTGTGTGAATGATCAAAGCCAACAGCCCCATGTAGTTAAGGCAGTTGGGGGCATTGCCGATTTAGCAGCAAAATTAACGCCAGAAATCGATGGAACAGTTGGTATTGGTCATACTCGTTGGGCCACTCATGGCGAACCAACTGTCGCCAATGCACATCCCCATGTTTCAAGCGATCAACGCTTTGCATTAGTGCATAATGGTGTCATTGAAAACTTTGAAGAATTAAAAGAACAATTTTTAAGTGGTGCTCACTTAATTGGTGATACAGATACTGAAATCGTCGTTCAATTAATTGCTCATTTTGCTGAAAATGGTTTTTCAACAAAAGATGCTTTTAAAGCGGCTTTAGCCGAAATTAAAGGTTCATACGCTTTTGCATTAATGGATAAAATGGACCCCAATACTATCTACGTAGCGAAAAATAAAAGCCCGTTACTTATCGGTCTAGGTGAAGGCTTTAATGTTATTTGTAGTGACGCGATGGCGATGATTAAAGAAACCAATCAATTTGTTGAGATTGTTGATGGTGAAATTGTAACTGTTACAGCGGACAAAGTAGTAATCGAAACGCCAGAAGGACAAGTAATCAACCGAGAACCTTTTGAAGCCCAATTAGATTTAAATGACATTGAAAAAGGAACATATCCGTTTTATATGCTCAAAGAAATTGATGAACAACCTGCAGTGATGCGCAAAATTGTTCAAGCGTATACTCAAGGTGAAAAAGTGACTTTAGATGAGGCGTTACTTGAAAAAATTAATCAATGTGACCGAATTTACATTATTGCTTGTGGGACAAGTTATAATGCAGGTTGGGTCGGAAAATCTTTAATTGAAACGATTGCCAGTATTCCTGTGGAAGTTCATTTATCAAGCGAATTTGGCTACAACATGCCTATTTTATCTGAAAAACCGTTCTTCATTTTCTTAAGTCAAAGTGGTGAAACGGCGGATAGTCGCCAAGTACTGGTACAGGTTAATGAATTAGGGCATCCATCACTTACATTAACAAATGTTGCTGGCTCAACATTATCACGTGAAGCGGACGATACCTTGTTATTATACGCAGGACCAGAAATTGCTGTCGCTTCCACCAAAGCTTATACTGCTCAAATCGCTGTCTTAGCTATTTTAGCAAAAGCAATTGGCGAAGAACGCCAAACATTAGCAGCCGTCTCATTTGATGTGGCTCACGAATTGAGCGTGGTAGCAGCTGTCATGGAAACCTTGATTGATGAAAAACAACAAATGAAAGCCTTAGTGGAAGATTATCTGACGTATACTCGAAATGCCTTCTATATCGGGCGAGGAGTCGACTATTATGTGTCGATGGAAGCGGCCTTGAAGTTGAAAGAAATTTCCTACATTCAAGCAGAAGGCTTTGCGGCAGGTGAATTGAAGCATGGAACGATTGCCTTAATTGAAGAAGGAACACCTGTGATTGGGATTGTGACAGATGCCAAAGTCGCAGCCCATACAAGAGGCAATTTAAAGGAAGTCGAAAGTCGTGGAGCAAGAAATATTGTGATTGCCTTGGAATCCTTGGCAAAACCACAGGACCAACTGATTATTCCAGATGTTCATCCGTTACTTTCTGCCTTAGTTAGCATTGTTCCAGGCCAATTATTAGCGTACTATGCAACCTTACAAAGAGGCTACGATGTTGATAAACCAAGGAACTTAGCCAAAAGTGTAACTGTTGAGTAAATCAAGAACCTGAGAGAAATATGTTTAACGGGTTTTCATGAGTTTTAATATCTGAGACAAAAATCACTTTAGATTTTTGTCTCAGATATTTTTTATAAAAGAAAGATATTCAGTCAAAAATGAAAGATTCCAAAGAAATTCTTTTTTTCCGTTGAAAACTGTTTGCATTTTAGCAAAATTAGATATAATTAATAAGAACCGAAAAATAAGAATTAGCCAGTGAGGTAACTTTGTTTGAAAGAAAGCAAAAAGTAGGTTAAGCTGAAAAGTGCTAATTTATTTAACAAAAAAAGATTGTGAGTTGTTTGATATGGATCAGTTTAGTACATTAACTGAACAAGAATTTACTACCTTTGCAATGACACATCCTGCAGGTAACTTTTTAGAAACACCCGAAATGAAACATTTATTGGAACGACGTGGCTGGCATTGTGAATACGTTGGCGTCAAACGAGAAGGCCAACTAATTGCTACGTGTATCCTAAGCAAGAAAAAAGTCAAAATTGGTTATGCTTTCGACATTGACGGCGGAATTTTGATGGATTATACAGATAAAAAATGTGTAGAAGCCTTTTTCACAGGCTTAAAAAAATATGTGAAAAAAAATGATGGCCTTTATTTAACCTTTACTCCAAATAAACAAATTTGTTTACGTGATTTTAATGGCGGTGAAGTTGAAAAGGTCAATCAAGAAACATTTGACTATTTCACATCAATTGGTTTTGAACACCAAGGGTTTGATGTGCACAATTTTGATGGCGCGCCACGTTGGCTGTTTGTTAAAGATATGGCTGGATTAACAGAAGAAGAGCTCTGGAAATCTTATGGAAAAGATGCTAAATATGACATCAAGAAAACATGGGAATATGGAGTAACAACCCGAGAACTTCGTTACGAAGAGCTACCTCTCTTTAAGAAATTAACGGAAGAAACAAGTGCACGACGTAATTTTGAAGATAAGGATTTAGCTTATTACCAAGCTGTTTATGAAGAGTTTGGCGAACGAGCAAAATTTATGGTGGCGGAACTAAACTTTGCTACTTATTTAGAAAATCTTCATGAGAAATTACGCAAATTACAAGAGACGCTCAACGAAGTCAATGAAGCGTTAATTGCCAATCCTAAAAGCCGTAAAAAAAATAACCAGAAACGTGAATTTGAAGATGAAGTTCGTACCGTGCGCAAACGGATTGACGAGGCTAAAGAAATGAAAACATCAGATGAACCTGAAATTTTAGCAGGTGCCTTATTCATTGTTCATCCACAAGAAGTTGTTTACTTGTTTAGTGGTACGTATGAAAAATATAAACAATACTATGCACCGTATTTAATTCAACATAAAATGTTAACTTACACAGTAGAAAATAACATTCCCAAATATAATTTTTATGGCGTTGACGGTGTCTTTGATGGAAGTGATGGGGTTCTTAAATTCAAACAATCCTTTGGCGGTCATGTCGAAGAATTAATGGGCAATTTCCAATGGAAAGCCAAACCAATGAAATATGCCTTATATCACGCATTAAAAACAATTAAAGAAAAAGTCTAAAATTAAAACCCAATCCTTAAAAAGGAATGGCAAAGTGAGGCGTTTAAATGGAAAATCAAGTTGAGGTTATGACGTATGCACAGTTAAAAGAAATTATGCAGGCGTTAGAAGCAAACGAAGCGATTACAGAAGATACAAAGGTCTTTATTGATACAGGCTGGGATAGCGTGCAAGAAGTAGCACCAGATGCGGTCAGTATTGAAAAAGTTGCTAAATTCACAGTAGCAGATGTTTTAACAAACGAAAGTTTTGCTGGGTATAGTTTAGAAGAAAAGGCGGAGAAAATGAACGCTGAGGGCGACCTAGAAACGGCAATTATTATTCGTAATCTTTACTAAAAAAGTCCGTTTGAATAGTTAAAATCGAGGTCGGGACAGAACCGTTTAGCTCCGAACAACGCGTAGTGTTGGTTCTGTTCCCGCCGGTTATCAGGTTTTGAGCCTGGAGCAAAAATCCAAAGTGATTTTTGTCCCAGGCTCATCTGATTTATAAGAAATAAAGGAGGTTAGATATGAGTACCATTCATGAATTTCCAAAAAACTATGAACGTTTTATTGCACAAGGAGAAGAAGCACTTGTAGAACATAATCAGATCGCCGCTTTAGAAAATTTTCAACAAGCCTATCAGCTACAACAAACGCCGCCAGTAAACCAAAAAATTGTCCAATTATTGTTGGAAATGGATGAAGCTGACGAAGCACTAGCATTGGCAGAAGCGTTCCAAGATTCTTATTTTGAGAACCTCGAAACAGCGGCAATTTATATGCAAATTTATAGTCAGAGCCGTCGCTTTATTGAAGGATATATTTTATTGAAGCAACTACTTCAAACTAATAAAATAACGCTAGCACAACAAAAAACGTTAGAACAGCAATTAATGCAAGTGGAAGAGGCGTATCGACAATTAGAAACGCAGCAAATTCAAGCAATTAAAAGGAACTTGTTAGTAAGCGATCAATTGCCCGTTTATCAACAATTAGCGAACATTAAAACCAGTTTATATTTGCCTAAACCAGTATTTGTGGAAGTTGCAAAAGATTTAGTTATGAACCAAGCACTTAGTTATTTTGCTCGGGAATGGTTCATTGAAGAATTAGCACTGTTGCAATTTTCAGAACCACTGACTTTTCTTTGGTATGACAATCAGCCTCAGACAGTCTTACTAGAAGGAAAAACTGGACCGTTAAATACGCCGATCTATTCCGAAATTTATACTGAACTTAGGAATCGTTTAGAAAATGATGATCCAATTATGCTGCAGCATTTGGAAGAAGAAATTCGGTTGCATCTTGCCTATTTGTATCCATTAGCAGAGAAGGTTATTTCAGATCCAACTATCTGGGTCTTGGGTTATTTGGCAACCTACTATCCTGAATATATTGAAAAAGAATTGACTGAAGCAAAAGGTCATCAAATCGCTGCTGTTCAAAATGTTCAACAGGCGATACGAACGGCATTTACACAAATAATGCTTTAAAAAATGGCACGTCCTAAAAGCGAGGACGTGCCATTTTTTCGGTTTCAGAAATTTGCTGAATCTGCTCTAATTGCTTTTCTTGACTGATTATTGCGGATAATAGAAAAAAGCAAGACAGAAATAAGTAAAAAGAATTCCTTGAATCAAGCAAATCACAACGAACAATGGCGTTGCTCCTGGAAAAGAATCAGAAATCCGTGTAATTAAAAATTCAACTAACCACAAAATCATTGAAAATAAAAATAATTTTTTCTGACGAGTTCTCATAGTCCGCAACAACCTTTCTGGTGATTTTCACTTCTCTATCATAACATAGAAAACGAGCTGTTTTTTCTCAAAAATTTTGTTACTTCATAAGAAAAATGGGAAATAAGCAAGTTTCAGGAAGTACTAAATGTACCCGGAAAGAATACTTAATCCATCTTAATCAAACCATACAGTCACGTTTATTGCAAAAGAAGTGTTTTTGGATGGAACAAATTATTTCATAAACACAAATATTTCTTTGTTGTTTGTATAAATGTCATAAAAGTGATTACTTACTACTTTTTGATTTTTAGACATATCCGTATCGGTCAGTGGTGCCATCTCTACTCCTAAATTCGATGAAGTATTGAACCAAACGTAATTAGGGAAATATAGACCGTCATTTGGTGGCACGTTTTTTGAAAGAATTGGGTAGTTTCGACTTGTATTAGCATAAACAGTTGAATTTTTGAAAAACGTATTTAAATAAACTTTTTTTCGTTCGTTTGTTACAACATTTTTTAAATCATCTGTTAAAACAGCTGCTTGGCGATTGAATGCTTCTTTTTGATAGTTTAATGTGGAAGAATACACCAAAACAAACGATAAAATATAATAAGATAACAAGCTGGCCACAAGTAACGAAGTTAGATAAATTGCTTTCACTTGTCGATTGTTAAATAAACTTAACATGCTGATTGTAACGAAAACAGCAAATCCGTAAATATAGCGAGGCGCATCACCTGCGATATTTCTTGAATAGACAATAAAAATACCAAAACTTAAGAGAGAAGCAAGTCCTAAATATAAGATACAATAAAGGAAACTTAAGCCCAAGTTGATTTTGCTATTTGATAGATGACTAATAAAAAATAAAACAAGCAGTAGGAGCAGTAATAAAAGCCATAAACGATTACTCTGGTTCAATAGCTCTGAAAAATAATGGTAACTATTTTGATAAGCCACACTGGGAATATCGTGAAAACTTGGTAAGGCCTGACTGCCCCCAATGTTGTTTGTTGCAGAAGGTACAAATTTTAACTCGATAAGGTAGCTGACTATAGAAAGTAGATAAGCGATAGCAGCAAGTGCGACTTTTTTACAAAGAGCAATGAAATTTTCTCCAGCAAGTAACTGCTTGAAAGTAAGGAATAAGACGATAACTATATAAATTCCTGACGAGGCTTGGTAAGTATTAAACATAACAAACAGTGAAAAGACAGAAACCAAGAAAAACGTAAAAGAATTACGCTGCCACCAATAAAAAGGAAGAAACGAACAAAAAATACTCAATGCCATATAGGGACTATCAAACCTGAAACTAAGACATTGAAGGAACCAAGGATTGAGGCCAATTAAAGTAGCTACTAAAGAGGAACCCCAGCTAATTTTTTGGTCATTGATGATATAAATTGCCAGTATGCTTGTGAGAGATAAGATAAGACCTGTTAGAATTGGTGTGGTCAAGCCCAGATCTGTCAAATGACGACTTCCTTGAACAAACCATGAGAGAAATTCACTGCCCCAACGTGCGTAAGTCGTACCAAAATCTGTCATTCCAGCGACTTGGCGAGCATTATCATCTAAGTAAGGGAAATTGATAATGCCGATGGATAAAACTGCCACTTGATAAATTAAAATGATCAATAGAAGATAGGCTTTATTTTCAATACACCAATTCTTTAAATCAAATTTTTTTGATTCTGTAGGTAATTGTTTCATCATTGTACTCCACTCCAATAATTATTTAACAATTAAAATATACCATAACGAGTGGAATGAAGAAATTGCTTTTGTTATTTTCTCATCTTGACAGAACACTAAGTGTAGGCAAAACAAAAAATCCCAACTCTTTATTAAAGAGTTGGGATTTTACCAAAAAGCCACCTGCCGGGCTTGAACCGGCGACCCCCACCTTACCATGGTGGTGCTCTACCAACTGAGCTAAGGCGGCACTTTCAAAGGCTAAACTAACTCGAGGATTGCAACGAAGTGAAACCCATAGAGTTCATTTTCAAAGGCTACACTGCGACGAGTAATCGTCAAAGTTCCTTTTGAAAAATCGTACAAATCTCGTGCACAAGAAATAGAATAACGTATAGACGAAAGTTTGTCAATTGCTCTTTCGTAAAAAAAGAAAAATGATTTTTTTCTAAGAAAAAATGTTGACAATCTCTTTTTTCTCTAGTAAAGTGTAAATCAACATCACAGATAACTATTCATTCGTTGAAGAGAAGAGTAAATTTTGATGACCTTCAAAAGAGAGTCCTGATTGGTGAAAAGGGACAAGGTTCAGAAAAGTTGAAGATGGCCTCTGAGAATAAATTGCTGATAAGTAAGCAATTTCGGCTAAGCACCCGTTACCATGTGCACCAAGTTAATAAAGACTTGGATAAGAGATGAGATATAAAGAATCAGTTATATTTCGAAAAAAGGTGGTACCGCGAATTATTCGCCCTTTACTAGCAAAACGCTAGTGAAGGGCTTTTTGCTGTGAATCACTACGACTGGCGCGAAGCGACAGAGTAGATGATGAACAGTACAAGATGACCGGAGGGCAGGTTGTGTCATTTGCACGAATCACTACGACTGGCGCGAAGCGACAGAGTAGATGATGAACAGTACAAGATGACCGAAGGGCAGGTTGTATCATTTGCACGAAAGTGTTCCTACGATTCTCGCCAAGGCTGTGATTCTCGTCACAGTTAAATCCTGTTGAGCACTACGACTGATGCAAAGAGAGAGAGCAGCTATTATCTGCGATTACTCGATGCTTGAAGGGATAGGAACTCTAGTCTGTTTGATTTTGAAAATAAACGAAAATCAGTTTAGAATGAATAAAAATAAAAAAGCAGTGATATAGTAAGTACAAGACTTGATTTGTTTAACAGAGAGCCTAGGTAGCTGAGAATAGGTGACAAAGACGTTTTGGAAAATGGCTATTGAGCAAGCGCTCCGAGTGTTAAACACAAGGCGGCGACGGGGGCTCCCGTTATCGAGCTAGGGTATCGAACATATTGTTCCGTACTTGAAAAGGGAATTTGTGTGAGCAAATTCTGAACATGAGGTGGTAACACGCAAAAAAGCGTCCTCAACGATACAACTTGAGTTGTGTCGTTGAGGATGCTTTTTTCTTTTTTGTGAAAAAATGCAGGTTGGTAAGAATGAAGGGGGATAAAGAATGATTGAACTAAAAAATATCAGTGTGACATTTCAACAAAAAAAACAAGAAATTCAGGCTGTCCAAGATGTGTCTTTGACAATTGATAAAGGGGATATCTACGGAATCGTTGGGTATTCCGGTGCTGGAAAAAGTACGTTAGTACGGGTAATTAATTTATTGCAACGACCAACAGCGGGCACCGTTATTATTAACAAAGAAAATATTTTAACTTTTTCTAAAAAGGAATTACGACAACAACGAAAAAAGATTGGAATGATTTTTCAACATTTTAATTTGATGAAAGAGCGGACCATATTTAGTAATATCGATTTTTCATTAAAATATTCTGGGCTAAGTAAAAGTGAACGGCGTCAAAAAATCAGCCATTTATTAGAGCTAGTTGGACTAAGTGAAAAACGGGACGCTTACCCCAGTCAACTATCAGGAGGGCAGAAACAGCGGGTTGCGATTGCCCGCGCTTTAGCAAATGATCCTGAAATTTTACTTTGTGATGAAGCGACGAGTGCGTTAGATCCAAAAACAACGGGACAGATTTTAGCTTTGTTAAAAAAGTTAAATCAAGAACTGAACTTGACGATTGTCTTAATCACCCATGAAATGCAAGTGGTTAAAGAAATTTGTAATAAAGTCGCGGTGATGGAAAATGGCTGCGTTGTCGAATCAAACGATATTGTTTCGATTTTTAGTCAACCCCAACAACCTTTAACCAAAGATTTTATTCGGACAGCAACTCATATTGACCAAGCATTAACCACGATTCTTGAACATCCTAAATTAGCTGATTTAGATAAAAATCAAGAATTAATTGAATTTTCTTATGTGGGAGATCAAACGAATGAGCCATTAATTGCACAATTGTATAGCCAATATCAGGTATATACAAATATCCTTTATGGCAATGTCGAAATTGTTCAAAACGTTCCTATTGGCCATTTAATTGTGGTGCTTTCTGGTGATGAGGCCCAGCGTCAACAAGCCCTTGCTTATTTAGCGAAACAAGGCGTGCGAACCAATGTTTTGAAAACCTATCAGCAAACGAAGCAAAAGCAGAATTTACAGGTGATTTAAAAAAGGAGTGAACTGAGAATGTATCAATTATTTGAGAAATATTTTCCGAATGTTGTCCAATTAAAACAAGAGTTTCTTCAAAGTACATGGGAAACAGTATACATGGTTTTTTGGACAGCATTGATTGCTGGTGTGTTAGGAGTCTTGTTGGGTGTCGTGCTTGTCAGTACTGGCCCCAGTGGTGTTTTGAAAAATCCACCCCTGTATAGTATCTTAGAAAAAATTATTAATGTTTGCCGTTCTATTCCTTTCATTATTATGCTCGCACTGATTCAACCATTAACACGAATTTTGGCAGGAACGACAATTGGTACAACCGCAGCGTTAGTCCCATTAGTTATTGGCGTAATTCCGTTCTTCGCGCGCCAAATTGAAAATGCGTTATTAGAAGTGGATCCTGGCGTTATTGAAGCGGCAGAAGCCATGGGGACGAGTCCCTTAGGGATTATTTTTCGGGTTTATCTAATTGAAGGGTTACCAAGTATTATTCGTGTTTCAGCGGTGACAATTATTAATTTGATTGGATTAACAGCCATGGCAGGAGCGATTGGAGCCGGTGGTCTGGGCAACTTAGCGATTACTCGAGGCTACAATCGGTTTCAAACCGATGTGACATTTATGGCCACGTTAATTATTTTAATTATGGTATTTATCAGTCAAGCCATTAGTAATCAATTAATCAAAAAAACATCACATTAGAAAAAAGGAGAAATGACAAATGAAAAAATTTAGTAAATTAATTGGACTTATTGGGGTATTAGCTTTTACGATTGCAGGTTGTGCATCGGGGTCTGCGAAGGATACTAAGACAGAAACCGTTAAACTAGGGGTTGTAGGAACAAAAAATGATGAATGGGAATCGGTCAAAGACCGTTTGAAAAAGAAAAATATTGATTTACAATTGGTAGAATTTACAGACTATACGCAACCAAACGCAGCATTAGCAGAAAAAGAAATTGATTTAAATGCCTTTCAGCATCAAATCTTTTTAGACAATTACAATAAAGAGCATGGAACGAAATTAGTATCAATTGGCAATACAGTCAATGCACCATTGGGAATTTACGCTAATAAATTGAAAGATATCACGAAAATTAAAGACGGCGGAGAAATTGCTATTCCTAATGACCCAACGAATGGTGGGCGGGCGTTAATTTTATTACAAACTGCAGGACTGATAAAAGTAGATCCTGCGAAACAGCAACTACCGACTGTCAGTGATATTACTGAAAATAAACGCCAATTGAAAATAACTGAATTAGATGCTACGCAAACAGCGCGTGCTTTACAAGATGTCGATGCTTCAGTGATTAATAGCGGCATGGCTGTCGATGCTGGGTATACACCAGATAAAGATGCTATTTTCTTAGAACCTGTAAACGAAAAAGCGAAACCTTATGTGAACATTGTCGTGGCCCGAGAAGAAGATCAAGAGAATAAACTTTATCAAAAAGTTGTAGAAGAATATCAACAAGAAGAAACGAAAAAGATCATTGCAGAAACATCAAAAGGCGCCAATGTTCCAGCCTGGGAAACATTTGGTAAAAAATAAAGGAGGCATTTATAATGAGTATAACAACGATTCAAACAATCCAAGAAGCTATTGCTACAGAAAAGGAATGGATAATCCATTTAAGACGTCATTTTCATCAATATCCTGAAGCAAGTTTAAAAGAATATGAAACGATTAAGCGAATTAAAGAAGAACTACTAGCCTTAGCTATTCCTTTTGTAGAAGTAGGGGAAACGGGTGTTTTAGCAACCATTGAAGGAGGTCTTGGCGCTGGCAAAACGATTTTGTTACGTGCAGATATTGATGCGTTGGAATTGCCAGATGCAACAGGCGCTGCCTATGCTTCTAAAAATCCAGGACTCAATCATGCTTGTGGACACGATGGTCATGCTGCAGCATTGCTAGGTGCAGCTAAAGTGCTCAAAAAACATCAGGATACCTTTTCAGGAACGATTAAACTGGCCTTTCAGCCCGCTGAAGAAATTGGTGCAGGCGCGCGACAATTTGTGGAAGGAAATTATTTAGAAGCAATCGACCAAGTGTTTGGGATTCATTTAGATTCTAGTGTGCCGGTCGGAAAATTAGTCGCTACCAAAGGCGCCACCAACGCCTCTTGTGATATTTTTAAAATTGAAGTCAGTGGTCAAAGTAGTCACGTCGCCCAACCACAGAATGGCCGGGATGCTGTTTTAGCAGCGGCCAGTATCGTTGTGGAATTACAAAAAATTGTAGCTCGCGAGATTGATCCTTTAGATTCTGTCGTAGTAGGAATTGGCGTTTTACAAGCAGGAACACGCTATAATATTGTAGCAAACCAGGCAACCATTGAAGGTACTGTTCGAACATTTAGTCAGGAAACACGCCAATTTGTTTTACAACGAGTCGAAGAAATTGCCCATGAAATTGCCCAGTCTCATCGCACAGAAATTGCTGATTTTTCTGTTTATGCGGCAGCGAATCCATTAATTAATGAAGAACAAGCAACCAACCGTGCACAGCAGGTAGCCAGTGAAATTGTTGGTTTTGAAAATGTTGTGACCGATCATCCTAAAAGTTTAGGGGCGGATGATTTTGCTGATTACTTAGCGGTAATTCCTGGTATCTATGGACGGGTCGGTTCACGAAACCCTGAAAATCCTGCTACTCATTTTGGACACCATCATGAACAATTTGATATTGATGAACGTGCCTTACTTTTAGCAGCAGAGTACCACGTACGCTATGCATTAAATTATTTATCAGAATAACAGGGATAGGGAGCCGACAAAATGATTGTTTGTGGGCTCCTTTCGTTATAAACCAACGTGGCTTGCTTTCTTGTCATTCTATGGTAGAATACAAGCATAAGAAAGGTGATTCACATGTTTTTTGTTTTAACTGATAAATTAACAAGAAAAGTAGCTCCCGATAGTTTAAGAACAGATGAAGCACTGTTGTGGAGCCGAGCAATTAATTTCTTCATCGCTTGATAGGACATTTTTTGACTAGAAAAGCTAGTCTTATTTGAGTGTACGTACAAGCGGTTGTCGGGATTTCTGTCAGGATGGACGACGTGCAGACGTGGTTCTTTTTTTGTTGTCCCAAAATAATCAGTTAACAAGAAAGAAGTGACGAAAATGAGTATTTTAACTATTGAACATTTAACGCATCGGTTTGGCGAAAAGGTCTTGTATGAAGAGGCTTCATTGCAAGTGAATAAAGGGGATCATTTAGGCTTAACTGGCCAAAATGGGGTCGGCAAATCCACCTTAATTAAAATTTTAACGGGGGAAGTATTGCCAGACGAAGGAACGATTCAGTGGCAAAAAAATTGCAAGATTGGGTACTTGGATCAGCATGTTTCTGTAGAACAATCACTAACGATGGTTGATTTTTTGAAACAAGCCTTTCAAGAACTTTTTGATAAAGAAGCGAAACTGACAAAACTTTATGAAGAATACAGTCAAACGGCTTCGGAAAAACTTTTAGAACAAGCAGGCAAATTACAAACAGATTTAGATGAAAGTAATTTTTACCAAATCGACACGATTATTCAGGATTTAGCCAATGGGTTAGGACTACAAGCAATTGGTTTGGATAAAAAGTTAGGGGAGCTAAGCGGTGGTCAACGTTCAAAAGTGATTTTAGCAAAATTATTGTTAGAGGCCCCTGATGTGTTACTTTTAGATGAACCCACCAACTATTTAGATGATACACATATTCAATGGCTTGTTCGCTATCTGAATAATTTTGAAGGAAGCTTTCTATTAGTCTCCCATGATTATCAATTTTTAAATGAAGTGACGAATTGCATCGCAGACATTGAGTTTGGCAAATTAACCAAATATACTGGAAATGTAGAAAAATCTTTTGCACAAAAAGAGCAGAATAAACAAACCTATTTGAAACAGTATCAGGCCCAACAAGAAAAAATTGAAAAAATGGAAGCCTATATTCGTAAATACAAAGCTGGAAATCGAGCAACGATGGCTAAAAGTCGACAAAAACAATTGGACCGGTTGGAACGATTGACTCCGCCAGGTTCCTTGACTAAGCCAGCGATTGAATTTCCTTACCAAGGGTTAGTTGCAACGCAAGCACTAACGACCCAGAAGTTAGTTGTCGGCTATCGGGAACCTTTGTTAGAACCGTTAGATTTAATGGTTCATGTCGGTGAAAAAGTCGCATTGAAAGGCTTTAATGGGATTGGCAAATCAACATTAATTAAAACGTTGACGAAAGTGATTCCTTCATTAGATGGAGAATTTCATTATCCGCTGAATACAAAAATTGCTTATTTTACCCAAGACTTGGCGTGGCCTAATGAGCAGTTAACGCCGCTAGACTATTTATCAGATCGTTTTCCAGATACAACGATTAAAGAGCGAAGAAGTCATTTGGCTAGGGCAGGTTTACCAGATAAGTTAGCAATGCAGTCGCTAGCCCTGTTAAGTGGTGGTGAGCAAACAAAAGTAAAACTAGCGGAACTAATGATGCAAACTAGTAATTTGTTATTTTTAGATGAGCCAACCAATCATATTGATGAAGCGGCCAAAAAAAGTTTACAAGAAGCAATTCACGTTTACCCAGGAACGGTTTTTCTGGTTTCCCATGAAGCAGATTTTTATGAGGAAATTGTGGATCGAGTAATTGATATTGAGGAATTAGTTAAATAAAGAAGAAAGAACCAAGTTGAGGGGGAGTCAACTTGGTTCTTTCTTCTTTATTATTTATTTACTCATTAAGCCATCATGGATTTTTGTTAAATTCCAGTTCATCATGCTGTAGTACGTATCGCCTTCTGTTCCTTCTTTGGCTAGAGAGTCTGTGAAAAGTGTATCGTAAATTGGTCGTTTCACTTCTTTTGAGACCCGTTCCATACTACGTTTATCAACACTGGTTTCAACAAATAACACAGGTGCTTTTGATTTCTTAATGGTATCAATAATCGTGGTCATTTGTTCAGGTGTTCCTTGACTTTCTGTGTTAATTTCCCAAATATAAGCGGCATTTAAATCATAAGCTTTGGAGAAATATTTAAAGGCACCTTCACTTGTAACTAATAATTTTTTATCATCAGGAATATCAGCAAATTTAGCTTTGGCTTCCTCATGTAGTTTGCTAAGTTTTTCGGTATAATTTTTCGCGTTTTCTGTATAGAAATCTTTATTTTTTGGATCTTTTTCTACTAACACGTCACGAATGTTTTCTACATATTTAATGCCATTTTCAATGTCTAACCAAGCATGTGGATCTTCTGTTTGTTCTTGACCGGCACTTGTTAAATATTGTGGCGTAACATTTTTGCTTGTAGAAAAGTAATCTTTATTCTCAACTTTTTTGGCCGTTTTCATTAATTTGTTAAACCAGCCATTTCCGCCTGTTTCTAAGTTCAAGCCGTTAAAGAATAAAATGTCCGCTTCAGAAGCTTTCGCAATGTCTTCTGGTAACGGTTCATATTCGTGAGGGTCTGTCCCAATTGGCACAATACTATGCAGCTCAATTTTGTCTTGCCCAACATTTTTCACTAAATCGGATAAGATCGAGTTCGTTGTCACAATTGCTAATTTTTCTTTCTTTTCAGCGGCTTGATTCCCGCAAGCAGCTAACGTTAACCCTGCTAAAAGTGTTAAAAAAAATAAACTAAATTTTTTCATTCGTTGATTCCTCCATTTCTTTCTCACGGTTTACAAATACTAGGCCTTTCTTTGGTGAGAAAAAGAAAGCCAATAAAAAGAATAAGGCGGCGGTTAAAACAATCGTCGCACCAGAAGCTAAGTTATAAGAATAACTGAAGAATAGGCCAATCACTGAACTTAAAATCCCAAAAGTAGAGGCTAAGCCAATCATTGTCGGTAAGTGATTTGTTAATAGATAAGCTGTTGCCGCTGGCGTAATCAGCATGGCAATGACTAAAATAGTTCCGACGGTTTGCAAAGAAGAAACAGCGACTAATGTTAGTAAAAACATCAATGCATAGTGGAAAAATTGAATATTTAAACCATAGGCCTGAGCCATTGTGGGATCAAAAGAAGTGAGTTGCAACTCTTTATAAAACAATGCCACAAAAATCAAAACAATCACGCCGACGACACAAGTAATTAAAATATCGGTATCTGCGACCGCTAATACATTTCCAAACAGAATATGATATAAATCGGTGGAACTTTTTGCAAAAGAGATAAAAATAATCCCTAAAGCAAAAAAAGAACTAAAGACAACACCAATGGCAGTATCATTTTTTAGTGGACTTTTTTGGGTAATAAAGCCGATCGATAATGCAGCTAGTAAGCCAAAAATAGAAGCGCCAAAAATATAATTGAAACCAAACATATAAGAAACAGCGACCCCTGGTAAAACAGCATGTGAAATCGCATCACCCATCAAAGACATCCCACGTAAAATAATGAATGAACCAATTACCCCTGAAATGAGTCCGACAATTATAGACGTCAAAAGGGCATTTTGTAAAAATTGATAACGGAATAAACCATCAATAAATGCAGCAATCATTTTGCAACCCCCTGTATTAATAAATCACCTAACAAATCACCGTATGCTTCTTGGAGCGTTTCTGCAGTAAATGTTTGTTCAACAGGACCCGCAGCAATTAGCCGGTTTTTCAAAACGATTAATTCATCAAAATAGTGGGACACTTTGTGCAAATCATGGTGAACAATGATAATCATTTTACCTTGATTTTTTAATGATTTGAGAATATCCATAATCACTTTTTCACTAGACATATCAATGCCGACGAAAGGTTCATCTAAAAAAATCACCTCAGCACCTTGGGCCAAAACACGGGCAATAAACACACGTTGTAATTGGCCACCAGAAAGTTCGCCAATCTGGCGTTGCGCATAGTCTTCTAATTGCACCATTTTTAATGCAGCCATGGCTGCTTGCTTTTCTTTCTTTCCTGGGCGTTTTAATAGTCCCAAGTTTGGATAGGTTCCTAGCAAGACCGTTTCAAAAACGCTAATTGGGAAACTAAGATCCAAGGCGCTACGTTGTTCTACATAGGCAATGGTTGTTTTTTGTTGGTCAATCGCTTGATTATTTAACAAAACATCACGTTCCTTTGTTTTAATCAAGCCTAATAACCCTTTAATAAATGTTGACTTTCCAGCACCATTTGGTCCGATAATTCCAGTAATTTTACCGGAGGGAATAGTAACGTGGATATTATTTAAAGCGGTCCGTCCTTGATATTGAACGGTTAACGCTTGAACAGCTAAGTTAAAGCTTTTTCTCATGAAATTCCTCCTTTTTAGGTTTGCCTTAAAATTAGTATAAGGGATAGTTTAAGAAAATGCAAATAATTTTTAGGCGCACCTAAATACAAGCGCTTTTTTCACAAAGAAAACCGTTTATTTCAATAAATTAAGGAGGATCCCATGATTTTTATGACAAAAAATGGTAGAATATGAATGAAAACGACTATTATTTTATATTGACGGAGGATATCATGACCGAAAACTATCAAGATGACACCTTACGCATCTTCAGTTTAAATGCAAATCGACCACTTGCTGAAAAAATCGCAGCATCAGTAGGAACAGAATTAGGAAAAAGCACCGTACGCCAATTTAGTGATGGCGAAATTCAAATTAATATTGAAGAAAGTATTCGTGGCGATCATGTCTACATCATCCAAGCAACGAATGCTCCTGTAAATGATCATTTGATGGAATTGCTTATTTTAATTGATGCATTAAAACGTGCTAGCGCAAAAACAATTAATGTTATTTTGCCTTACTATGGTTATGCTCGCCAAGACCGCACAGCGAAACCAAGAGAACCCATTACTGCGAAATTAGTTGCTAATATGTTGGTAGAGGCAGGCGCAACACGTTTGTTGACATTAGACTTGCATACTGTTCAAGTCCAAGGATTTTTTGATATCCCAGTAGATAATTTATTTACAATGCCTTTGTTTGCTCATTATTATCGTCAACAAGCATTAGTAGGGGAAGAAATTGTGATTGTTTCGCCTAAAAACAGTGGCGTTCAACGCGCACGTAGTTTATCGGAGTACTTAGATGCGACCTTAGCAATTGTAGACCATGAAGAGATTGATGGGGTGCGTCAAGAAGGTTACGTTATTGGGAATGTCGCTGGGAAAAAATGTATTCTTGTTGATGACATTTTGAATACTGGTCAAACGTTAGCCACAGCGGCGGAAGTTTTAATGAAAAATGGTGCGCAAGAAGTGTATGCTTGCGCCTCGCATGGTTTGTTATCAGAAGGCGCAAAAGCAACCTTAGAAAATGCGCCAATTAAGGAAATTAGTATTACTGACTCTGTTTATACGACAGCAGACCGCCAACCAGCAACCTTGAATATTATTTCTTGCGCTGAGTTAATGGGGGAAGCGTTACTTCGTATTCATGAAAATAAACCAATGAGTCCATTATTCCGTTTAGAACCAAAAGGAGAATAAGTGATTCCTTAAACTAGAAATAGGTCTAACAACTTTAATAGTGTTGGGCCTATTTTTCTTATCTCTTTTATAAATAGAAGAGAAAGTATTCTGATTTTGTGTTTTAAGCTTTTTATGCTAGAATAACGCCAGAACATAAGGAAAGGGACGAGTCATTTGGAACCCATTTATTTAGATCATGCGGCAACAACACCGCTTCATCCAACGGTCATTCAAGCGATGACTGAAAATATGCAAACGACTTTTGGCAATCCATCAAGTATTCATCAGTTTGGACGAAAGGCACACGGTCTTCTGGAAGAAGTGCGTCAAACGATTGCCGAGAGCTTACAAGCCAAACCCCACGAAATTATTTTTAATAGTGGTGGCACAGAAGGGGATAACACAGCCATCTTGGCAGTTGCTTTTTCTCGTCAAAAGGAAGGAAAACATATTATTACTACGGCAATTGAACATCCCGCTGTGTTACGAACGATGGAATACTTAGAAACGTTAGGCTTTGAAGTGACTTACTTACCTGTGAATGAAAATGGTCAGATTTCAATGGATCAATTCAAAAAGTCTTTACGCGAAGAAACGATCTTGGTCTCAATGATGTATGGCAATAATGAAATTGGAAATCGATTACCAATTGCTGAAGTTGGTGCAATTCTTAAAAATCATTCGGCGATTTTTCATACAGATGCCGTCCAAGCTTATGGAAGTGAAGTCATTTTACCTCATGAATTAGGGATCGACTTATTAAGTATTTCCGCTCATAAAATCAATGGTCCAAAAGGCGTAGGTTTTTTATTTAAAAGCGATGCAATCCAATTACCACCTCTTTTACATGGTGGGGAACAAGAAGAAAAACGACGTGCGGGCACGGAAAACTTAGCTGGAATTATTGGCATGGGTACTGCCGTTTCATTACTAACTTCTGCAGAAAAGCAAGCAAGAAAAACAGCCTATCAAAGTTTTCAAACGATTATTTTAAAAGCGTTAGAAGAAGCCAATATTGATTTTTCAATTAATGGTGAACCAACGAATCGTTTAGCGCATGTCTTAAATCTTCATTTAAAAGGAATTCCCAGTGATTTGCTCTTAATGCATTTGGACTTAAGGGGTATTGCGATTTCAACTGGCTCGGCTTGTACAGCGGGAACTGTGGATCCTTCGCACGTGTTGACAGCGATGTATGGAGAAAATTCCTCGGCTATTAAAGAATCAATCCGGATTAGTTTTGGCTATGGGAACACACCAGAAGAAATTGCGACTTTTTCTGAAGTACTAGTTGCAGTGATTCAACAATTGAAAAAATAATCTGATTGCGGCAGCTACAGGTTTTCGCTATAATGAAGATAACAATGAAAATAATGAGGTGGAACCCATGGCATTTACAACAACGGCTGCTGTTGAAGGCTCAACAGTTTTTTACAAAGTACATCCTAGTGCAAAACGCTATACATTAAAAGATAACGGCTTTACTGAAACAAAATCAGGGAACTTTCAATTGATTCGTTCCTTAGATCCAACGCCTCAGAGAAATGAAGGCTTCAAATTGAAAATTACGATCACTGCTGATCTAAAAGAGCTGAAAATGTCCATTACAACGGCAAATGGTTTAAAACCAATGAATATTTTCAAGAATGAACAACATGAAATGAGTAAAGAAAAATACTTTTTCTTAATGGATGGCTTAATTAGCCGTGGTGTATTAGAGAAAGTAGAATAATTTAGAGAAACCTGAAGAAACAAGTGAAAGTAGCTTGTTCCTTCAGGTTTTCTGTTTATTTGAAAGCAACAGCTTGTTGGCTGTGTCTTTGTTCCAAGTATTTTCTCATTATACGCCCGGCTTGCTTTACTTATTTCAAAAAAATAGTATAATGAAAAGCACTGAAAAGTTACGACCTTCAAATCGTGGATGATTTCAGAATCTAATTGAAATGATGGTGATAAAATGGCAGATAACAGCAAAACGCGTGTCGTGGTAGGCATGAGTGGCGGTGTCGATTCATCTGTCACAGCGTTGCTTTTAAAAGAGCAAGGCTATGATGTAATTGGGATCTTTATGAAAAATTGGGACGATACAGACGAAAATGGTGTCTGTACCGCAACTGAGGATTATAAAGATGTCGCAAAAGTAGCGGATCAAATTGGGATTCCGTATTATTCGGTCAATTTTGAAAAAGAATATTGGGACCGTGTGTTTGAATATTTTTTAGCAGAATATCGGTTAGGACGGACACCAAATCCAGATGTCATGTGTAATAAAGAAATTAAATTTAAAGCATTCCTAGATTATGCTATGCAACTAGGCGCTGACTATGTTGCAACTGGCCACTATGCGCAAGTAGAAACGGATGAAAATGGCGTAGTGCATATGTTACGTGGAATTGACAATAATAAAGACCAAACTTATTTTTTAAGCCAATTATCACAAGCCCAATTGGCAAAAACAATGTTTCCATTGGGTGGCATGGAAAAATCAGAAGTTCGTGCAATTGCTGAACGTGCTGGATTAGCCACAGCCAAGAAAAAAGACTCAACGGGCGTTTGTTTTATTGGTGAAAAGAATTTCAAAGAATTTTTGAGTAATTATTTACCAGCTAAAAAAGGCAACATGGTGACAGAAGATGGCGAAATCAAAGGACAACATGATGGTCTGATGTATTATACTATCGGTCAACGCCAAGGCTTAGGAATTGGTGGCGGCGGTAAAACACAAGAACCATGGTTTGTGATTGGGAAAGATTTAACTACCAATACATTATATGTGGGACAAGGATTTCACCATGAAAAACTATATGCAACACATTTAGAAGCTAGTGAGGTTCATTTTACTGTTGATACACCAATGCCAAAAGAGTTTGACTGTACGGCTAAATTCCGTTATCGTCAAGCAGATATCCCAGTGCATGTTTCCTTATCTGAAGATGGCACAAAAGCAACCGTTACGTTTAAGGAACCAGCGCGCGCAGTCACTCCAGGTCAAGCTGTTGTTTTTTATGATGGGATGGAATGCTTAGGGGGCGGCTTAATTGATCGCGCCTACCAAGATGAAAAAGAACTACAATACGTCTAAAAAGTTTCACGAGTTGTGAAACAAAAAGGATGAAGTTAACCAAAAGAAAAGCGGATATGCTGGTTATAAAACCAGTAAATATCCGCTTTTCTTTTTTGTTTTATATGCCTATTTTTTTTAAAATAAGAAAAAGAGAAAAATTAAAAATTCAAATTGTGGATAACTTTTCTGTGTATAACTTAGTCATCATTTTTCTCTTTTTTTAATTCGGCGGTGCTTCGACGAACCCATAGAAGGTTAATGAGAACCAGACAAGAAGTGGAAATAAAGACCCCACGATAACCGAAAGCGGCAGATACGCTTGAACCAATCATAGGACCAATCACATTTCCTGTCGCTTGGAAAGATTGATTGTAACTGAAAATACGACCTGCAGCGTCACTTGGGGAATAACGAGTGATCAACGTTTGAACAGCTGGTAGTAAACAGGCATCGGAAATCCCAACTAAGAAACGAAGCATGGCAAGCTGCCAGACATTTTGAACAAAGGCCATTGGTAGGTAAACGAAAATGGCTAAAATTAAGCCAATTGTCAAGATACGTTCACTGCCAATACGATCGCCTAAGCGGCCGAAACGTGGGGCGGCTATTAACGTTGCAATCCCTGGAATAGAAGCAATGACTCCGCTAATTAAGGTGACATTTCCGTGACCACCCAACAATTGTTGAATATATAAACTGATGATGGGACTAATTGAATTATTGGAAGCTTGAATGATTAATGTCGTAATAAACATTCCAAGAATCACGTGGGGATGTTCTAGTTTTTTTAAAATTTGTTTCCCAGATGCGGCTTGATTTTTTTCAATTGGCACAAACTCTTCATGGACAAAGACGAGACTCAAAACAAAAACGAGTAATAAAATCGTACCAGTAATGAAAAAGGTTGGCCGATAACCGAAAATAGACGCAGTGACACCGCCCAAAAGAGGACCAAGCAACGTGCCGGTAACAGAACCAGTGGCTAAAGTACCAAGCACTTGACCGCTTTTTTCCTTAGGTGTGCCTGTAGCAACTAACGCAGTCGCATTACTGATATAACCAGAAAAAACACCTTGTAATAAGCGTAAGCCAATCAATTGATAAACACTTGTGACTGCGCCCATTAAACTAATGACGATAGCCATCCCTAATGAAGCGCGTAATAACATTAACTTGCGTCCTTTTCGGTCGGCTAAACGGCCCCACCAAGGTGAAACAATGGTTGTGACTAAAAAAGTGGAAGAGAACGTGATTCCGCTCCAAAAATTCAATTGTTGGTGGGTAAAAGTACCTAATGTGTTGATATAAAGAGGCATAAATGGCATCACTAAGCTAAAGCCAATACCAGCCATAAATGTGCCAAACCATAAAACAAGCAGATTTTTTTCCCAAGGTTGTCTTGGACGGAAAATTTTACTTTTAATTAATTCATACATTCTATTTCCTCACTTTCTAGTAAAGAAATTCAAATTTGGCTTTGGCGAGTCGTTGATCATTCAATGCTTGATGCAATTCATTCGCAAAAAAGCCTTCTTTTAAATTTAGTGGATTTTTTGTAGCGTACACATATAACGTATAGGTGTGCACACCAGAGCGAGGGCTTAACCCCAGATAACGTTCGGTTAACTCAGGTAACGTTTCAGTGGCAAGCGCAGGAATCATCTGTTTCCCCAAAGGAGAAGCAAGACTATTTTTTCCTTGAATGGTAGGCTTGAGTGCTGTTCGACTAAAGTCTTCAGGAATCTCATTGGTTACAGGAACATTGGCAGCTAACCAATGAATAAAAGGGAAACCGATTAGAGGAATCGTGTCATAATCAATTAATTCCCAGGATAAATAACGGGCTTCTTTAGGAATGGCCGCTAAAGAAATAGGAAAAGATAAAATAGGACGTTCGTGTAATAAAAATTCTGCACTGGTTCGTTTGCCATAACGATCGGCCAAATGAGAACGGTTGGTAATATGCATGCCAAACAGCCTTCTTTCAAAAATGATGTTTACAAATTATTATTATAAACTATAATTTATAGTTTAAAAAGAGTCAATAGATATGATAAACTAATAATTGTCCAAAATTTAAGAATTGGAGGCGTCAGAAAGATGGCAAAAAAACGGAATTTAACGAAAGCCAAAATCCTTGAAAGTGCCCGCAACCTAGCGGAAGAATTGGGCGTTCAACAATTAACCTTTCAAAATTTAGCCGTTGATTTAGGCATCAAGTATCCTTCACTCTATAATCACTTTAAAAATATTGCTGAAGTAAAAAATGCTCTAGTGGACTTGTTAATTCAAGAATTAAATGATGCATTGCGAAGAGCCTTAGTGGGTAAGAGTGGCGCAGAAGCAATTCGGATATATGCTGAAACGTACCAACAATTTGCTTTTGAAAATTCTGCAGTCTATGAATTACTTATCCGTGTGCCGAAAACGCAAAACCAACAATTAATTGAAGGCATCCATGAAACCAATCAAATTATCTTACAACTTTTAGCTTTTTATCCATTTAATAATGAAGAACGACTGCATAAAAGTCGAGAATTACGTAGCTTAATCCATGGTTATATTACCTTACGTTTTTTAGGTTATTTTCAACGCGAAGAAGCCACGCCGGAAGAAAGTTATCGTCGCATGATTGAAGATTTTATTGCTTCTTTAGAAGTAGCAGGATAAAATAAATTTCAAAAATTTCTCAGTCCGAAACCAAATCCTTGCAACTTTTTCAGAAAGTGACTATGATACCTACAGTAGCAAAAAAAGGAGCGGTTCAATGTATCAAGTAATTACAATGTATGGCGACAATGAACCTTGGTGGTTTTTTGATGATTGGCAAGAGGACATTGTTCAAGAAAAAACCTTCGATAACTTGACCGATGCAGAGACATATTATGTGGAAGTTTGGCAAAAACTTTCTCAGAATTATACATACGTCAACACAAAGCCTAATTATTTAACGGCTTTCTGGAATGATGGGGAAGAACGCTGGTGTGAAGAATGCGATGAAGATTTACAACAATACTTCGGTTTAGCATTACTAGAAAATCATCATGCGGTTACTTTTGAAAATAAAGCTGAGTTTACCACAATATCCAATCATTTTGGCAAAACAAAATTCTGCAAACGGAAAGTTATTTGAAACGCATGAGTTTAAAGAAAAACCTCAGGGAATTTTCTTTAAACTCTTTTTCTATTCTCGGAATTTAGAGAAAATCGAGCTAATATTTGGTATAATACGAAAAGATAGCACTCAAAAAGGAGCGAAACTAGTGGTTGCAAAACAATTAATTATTGCTGAAAAACCTAGCGTAGCAAAAGATTTAAGCCGCGTTTTAGGAGCAAATCAAAAAAATAAGAATTATTATGAAGGACCCAACGTGATTGTCACCTGGGCTTTAGGTCATCTCTTAGGACTAAAAATGCCAGAAGATTTAAACAAAGAATGGCAAACGTGGCAAATGGAAACTTTACCGATGATTCCTAAGAATTTAGGGATTAAACCGTTACCGAAAACGGGACATCAATTAAAAGCGATTAAACAATTAGCCAATCGTAAAGATGTTTCTGAAGCCGTGATTGCCACTGATGCTGGTCGTGAAGGTGAATTAGTGGCCCGCTGGATTTTAGAATATGTCCGTTTTAACAAACCAGTCAAACGCTTATGGATCTCATCTCAAACAGACAAAGCCATTAAAGACGGGTTTAAGAAAATTCGCCCAGCGAAAGACTACGATAATTTGTATTACTCTGCCTTGGCGCGCGCAAAAGCTGACTGGTTAGTGGGTCTAAACGTCACACGGGCCTTGACAGTGAAATATCAAGATAACTTATCCGCAGGTCGTGTTCAAACACCAACTTTAGCAATGGTGCGCCAACAAGAAAAAACGATTGAACAATTTAAGCCTCAAACTTATTTTACTATCTCGTTAACTGTTGAATCAGAAAAAGCAAAGATGACCCAAAAAAATCCATACGCTTTAAAAGAACGGCAGGAAGCAGAACAATTAGTCAAAGAACTCTCAAAACAAAAGGGCTTAGTTACCGATATCCAAGAAAAAGTTAAAACAGAAAATGCGCCGTTACCATATGATTTAACCGAAATCCAGCGTGAAGCCAACCAGCGATTCCAATTTTCTGCAAAGAAAACGTTGTCTCTTGTACAAAGTTTATACGAAACCCATAAAATTGTTTCCTATCCTCGAACTGACAGCAAATATCTAACAACGGATATGAAAGGAACGATGAAAGAACGACTTCAAGCCATTGCTGATTTTTCACCAGAAGTGAAAGGCTACCTTAAAAATGGGGCCGTTGTTAAACAACAAAAAGTTTTCCAAAATGCAAAAGTCACGGATCACCATGGGTTGATTCCAACTGAACAACGTCCTCGTTATGAAAAGCTAAGTAATGATGAACAAAAAATCTATCAAATGATTGTTCAACGATTCTTAGGTTTGTTTGCTGAGCCAAATCAAACCAAACAAACAAAAGTTACAGTCGCTTTTGGAAAAGAAACATTTGTCTTTCATCAAAATAAAGTAGTTGTTGCTGGCTGGAAAACAACAGCCGAACAGCCGCTATCCACTGTCCAATGGCAAAAAGGCATGACCGTTGCGCCAAACTTTACCATTAACAAAGAATTAACGTCGCCGCCAAAACCATTAACCGAAGGAACGTTGTTAGGAAAAATGGAGAAACACAGTTTAGGCACACCGGCAACGCGAGCTGAAATCATTGAAAAACTGATTAAATCAGAATTGATGGAACGAACCAATAGCGGTTTAAGTGTCTCTGCCAAAGGAAAGCAACTATTAGACTTGGTGAATCCATCACTTGTGACACCTGAACTAACGGAAAAATGGGAAAAATCGCTCGAAGCAATCGCTTCGGGTCAACAAAAGAGTCAACTTTTCTTAAAGGATATTGAAGAGGATACGAAAAAATTAGTCCGTGAAATTAAACAAAGCGAGAAAAAATATCAAGATTTTTCCATTACGCAAAAAAAATGTCCAGATTGTGGCTCAAACTTACGGGAAAAAAATACAAAAGATGGGAAGATTTACGTTTGTACAGACCAAGAATGTTCTTATCGTCGGCGAAAAGATCCTAAAGTATCCAATCACCGTTGCCCACAATGCCATAAAAAAATGGTCATCATAGAAGGAAAAAATGGTCGTTCTTTCAAATGTAAATTCTGTTCGATTACTGAAAAAATTCCCGATAAAAAAGAACGAAAACAAAAAATGACTAAACATGAAGAACGTCGTTTGATGAAAAAATATTCACAACCAGACGAACCAGAAGAAAGTGCTTTAGCACAGGCTTTAAAAGCCGCTATGAATCAAGAGTAGCGACTTGACGAATGTTGGCTCTAAATAATCAAGTCATCCTTGTTGGTCTTTAGTAAACTTTCAAATAGAAAGAGAGGGACACGGATGCTCGCAAATTTAAATCAAGCAATGGATTATATTGAAGAACATTTAACGGAAGAAGTATCCTTCGATGAATTGGCAAAAAAGACAGGGATTTCTGTTTACCATTTTAAACGAACTTTTTCGTTTGTTGCGGGGATGAGTCTGGCTGAATATATTAAAAAGAGACGTTTGGCGGAAGCAAATTTAGCATTACTTGCTGGTGAAAAAGTGACAGATGTAGCTTTTAAATATGGTTATCAAAGTATTGAAGGATTCTCAAGAGCTTTTCGCGATTGGACAGGACAAGCCCCTTCTGAAGTAATGAAAACACAAATCCAAAAAACGTTCCCTAAATTCTCTTTCTATATTGATATTAAAGGAGGACAATCAATGGATGTTAAATTGATTGAAAAACCAGCGTTTCAAATAGTCGGAGTTAGTCAGAAGGTTCCCTTGCAGTATCAAGGGGAAAATCAAGCAATCATGGAATTAACACAGCGCATTACACCACAACAACGAGCGGAAATGCATACATTTGATGATGTATATCCTCATCAAGTAGTAAATGCCTCTTTTGACTTTCAAGAGGGACGAACAACAGAAGGTGGAGAAATGACACACATGATTGGCTTTGCCACTTCGCAAGAAAATACCTATGAAGATTTGGAGCAACTAAGCGTACCTGCTCATACATGGGCGGTTTTTCCAAATGAAGGTCCTTTCCCACAAACTTTACAAGAAACCTGGGCAAGGATATTCTCTGAATGGTTGCCTTCATCTGGTTACCAAGTCGTTGCAGCACCAGAAATTTCGTTTACGCAATATCAAGGACCAGCAGAAGCTAAGTACAGTGAAATCTGGCTCGCTGTTACAGCTACTAAATAAAGAAAAACCACCATTGAAAAATGGTGGGTTTTTCCGCCAAGAAGGAAAAAGTTTGGTATAATAAACGTGAAGAAAAAAATTAGACCTTCTAAACTGAAATCTAGCTATGGATAAGTGATGCGAATACGGAATCATGGAGAAAAAATAATTCTCCGAGGTTTTAGAGTCATGTTGTTTAGAATGGTACCAAAACGTATCTATCCGAAATTTACTAACCCCGCTTGTTTTAGAGTCATGTTGTTTAGAATGGTACCAAAACCCCTATTACATTCTTCGTATTGCTTGTGCTGTTTTAGAGTCATGTTGTTTAAAAACAAACTATCACCACAAGCAATCCGTAATTTTCATCACAAGATTAGAATTTTTATCATCAAAGACGAGCTGCTTCGATTCTCGAAAACTAATCAAGTGATAAGTCAAAATGTTGATAGATTGAGATTAGTTCTTCCTTTTTTTAGGAAGGGCTTTTTTTATTGATAGAAGAAAGGGAAGAAATCTTGGTAGCACCTAAAAAAATTGTGAGAAATGCTTCTGTATTGTTTGGTTTCTGCCTCAGAAAGTTGTATACTTAGATTGGAATTATTCTATATTACATGCATTTTCACACTTTTTGGAAAAGTTCACTTGAATTTTCTTTTAGTTTCGTAGATAAAAGGAGTCATCGCTAATGGAAATGAACAATTCAGGTAAGCTTGTTTCTTTGTGTGGAGGCAAATCAGGGAGGAAATAATATGTTTGATATTGTAACATTGGCGAGAATCCAATTTGCGATGACAACAGTTTTCCACTTTTTCTTCGTACCGTTTTCAATAGGATTAGCACTTGTTGTAGCAATTATGGAAACAATGTACGTTGTGAAAAAAGAGGAACGTTATCGTAAAATGGCCAAGTTTTGGGGAAATATATTCCTATTAAGCTTCGCTGTTGGGGTTGTAACCGGGATTATTCAAGAATTTCAGTTTGGGATGAACTGGTCTGACTATTCTCGATTCGTCGGAGATATTTTTGGGGCACCGTTGGCGGTAGAAGCGCTCTTAGCTTTCTTCTTAGAGTCAACATTCTTAGGTTTATGGATCTTTACTTGGGATAAAATGAATCCAAAAGTTCACGTAACCTTTATCTGGTTAGTCGTATTCGGTTCAATGATGTCTGCTTTCTGGATTTTAGTTGCCAATAGTTTTATGCAACATCCAGTAGGTTATGTCATCAATAATGGCCGTGCTGAAATGGTGGACTTTGTAGCTGTCATCAGCAATCCAAAAGTTTGGTATGAATTTTCACACGTTATCATGGGCGCCTTTACATTGGGCGGCATGGCAGTAGCTGGTATGGCTGCTTTCCAATTGTTGAAAAAACGGGATATTTCATTCCACAAAGCATCTATGCGCATTGGCTTATGGGTTACTTTGTTCGGTTCAATCGGCGTTTTATTAGCTGGCGACTTGCAAATGAAAGCTCTAATTGAAGGACAACCAATGAAATTTGCGGCGATGGAGGGGGCCTATGAAGACTCTGATGATCCTGCTGCTTGGACATTGATTGCTTGGGCAGATGAACGAGAACATAAACAAGTTTTTGGTATCGATATTCCATATATGCTAAGTATTTTATCGTATAATAAATTATCAGGTTCGGTTGATGGGATGGATACAGTCAACAAGCGCTTGGTAGAAAAATATGGGGATGATAAAAATTATTATCCACCAGTTAACACTTTATTCTGGAGCTTCCGTATCATGGCTGGTTTTGGTGCCTTAATGTTATTGGTTGCTGCCTTAGGACTATTCTTTACAAGGAAGAAAAAACCATCGCTGTACGAGAAGAAATGGATGCTGTGGATTGTTGCTTTATGTACATTCGCACCATTCCTTGCCAATACAACAGGTTGGTTAGTCACTGAATTAGGTCGTTATCCGTGGACTGTCTATGGATTATTTACGATTGAACAAAGTGTTTCACCAAATGTATCGGTTGCTTCATTAATTACGTCAAATGTCATTTATTTCTTATTATTTGCTGGTTTAGGTAGTGTCATGGTGTACTTGGTTATTTTAGAATTACGTAAAGGACCAGACTATGAAGCGAAAAAATTAGCGAAAGAAAATGAACCAGCGTTGGATCCATTTGATAAGGGGGTATTTGGCGAATGAGTACACTACAATTATTATGGTTTGTCCTTATCGGCGTCTTGTTCTCAGGTTTCTTCTTCTTAGAAGGATTTGACTTTGGTGTTGGAATGGCCGTTCAAACGTTGGCACACAATGACGACGAAAAAGATCAAGTCGTTGCAACAATTGGACCTGTCTGGGACGGAAACGAAGTTTGGCTATTAACAGCGGGCGGCGCAATGTTTGCCTCTTTCCCATATTGGTATGCTTCATTATTTAGTGGCTACTATTTAATTCTATTTACGATTTTATTTGGCTTAATTATTCGCGGAGTTTCCTTTGAATTCCGCCACAACATGCCGGAAGGTAAACGTCGTCGGATGTGGAACTGGACGCTATCAATTGGTAGTTTCCTTGTACCGTTCTTCTTTGGTATTTTGTTTATCAGCTTAGTCCAAGGGATGCCTTTAGATGCAAACGGCAATATGCATGCGCAATTTACGGATTATTTTAATCTGTTTTCAATTGTTGGTGGAGTAGCCTTAACATTACTTTGCTACTTACACGGCATGAACTATATTGCTTTAAAAACAGAAGGCCCAATTCGTGAACGTGCTCGAAATTATGCAGAAATCTTATACGGCGTTTTATATGTCGGTTTAGTTGTTTTTGCAGTGTTGATGTACTTCAAAACGGACTTTTATGAAAAGAACTTTGCGGTCACTTTAATTTTAACGTTAGCAATTGTGGTCTTAACGGTCATTGCTAATGTTGGGGTGTTTAAACGCAAAGAGATGTTAGCTTTTCTAGCGAGTGGTTTAACATTAGTTGTACTAGTTGCTCTCTTGTTCAGTGGCTTGTTCCCACGTGTTATGATTGGTAGTGAAGGTTTTGATTTGTTGATTAAAGATGCAACAAGCACACCATATACACTAAAAATTATGACGTGGATTTCTTTAAGCATTTTACCATTCGTGTTAGCTTATACTGCTTGGTCCTATTATATTTTCAGAAAACGTATTTCACAGACAGCCGTACCAGAGGGGTATTAAATCTATGATTGATAAAGACATCTTACAGATGCCTAAAATCAAAAAAATTCTTGTCTTGCTTGCAGGTTTTTCTTTCCTGCAAGCAGTCTTTATAATTGGGCAAGCTTTTTTTCTTTCAAAAGCCATTGTCGGCCTTTGGAGTAGCGGGCATCTTAACCAACAACTACAGAGTATTTTACTCTTTTTTATTTTTTATCTTGGTCGACATGTTATTACGTATTTTCGTGAGAGAATGCTCGATACATTTAGTTATGAACGCTCGAAAGAATTACGCGAACAATTATTAACCAAAATTTTCCGTTTGGGGCCAAATGTTGTTCAAAAAAATGGAACTGGAAATATGGTTACTATGGCTTTAGAAGGCATCAGTCAAACCGAAAATTATTTACAATTGATTTTGACAAAAATGATGAATATGATGATTATTCCTTGGATTATTTTGGCCTTTGTTTTTACACAAGATATTCGCTCAGGCGTAACATTGCTGATTGTTTTTCCGATTATTATTATTTTTATGATTGTGTTAGGTTATGCAGCACAAAGTAAAGCGGACAAGCAATATGCGGCGTTTCAAATGCTTTCCAATCATTTTATTGATTCCTTGCGAGGAATTGACACACTGAAACTGTTTGGGTTGAGCAAAAAATATGCTGGGAGTATTTACCATACAAGTGAACGATTCAGAAAAGCGACCATGAGTACATTGAAAATTGCTATTTTATCAACCTTTGCGTTAGACTTTTTTACGACATTATCGGTAGCTGTTGTGGCAGTTTTCCTTGGATTAAGTTTATTAAACGGCACGATTTTATTATTTCCTGCCTTGGTTACTTTAATTTTAGCACCTGAGTTCTTTTTACCGATTCGTGATTTTTCAAGTGATTATCACGCAACCTTAGATGGAAAAAACTCTTTTCAAGCGATCCAAGCGGTATTAGCATTGCCAGAAGCAGAACAGACCGATGTGCTCACGTTAGATGATTGGCATCAAGAAAGTCAGTTGTCAGTCACAGCGTTAAATTTTTCCTATGAAGATGCAACGCAAGAAGCAATTCAATCGTTGCAATTCTCTGTTGATGGTCGCAAAAAGATTGGAATTATCGGGGCGAGTGGTTCTGGTAAGTCAACGTTAATTAATTTATTAAGCGGCTTTTTATTACCAACAGAAGAAACGAGTCAATTGGCGATAAATGGCCAAACGATTCCACATTTTTTACAAAAAGACTGGCAAAAACAAATCCTTTATATTCCGCAAGCACCATATATTTTCCAAGATACTTTGGCAAACAATATTCGCTTTTATACACCTGAAGCAACAGATGAGGCGATTCAGCAAGCGATTCAGTTAGTTGGCTTAGACGAGCTGGTTAAAGACCTTCCCGAAGGAATTCATACCTTGATTGGGGAAAGTGGTCGAATGTTAAGTGGGGGACAAGCGCAACGAGTAGCGTTGGCCCGCGCCTTTGTTGATCAAAAACGCCACGTCTTGCTGTTTGATGAGCCGACAGCGCATTTGGATATTGAAACAGAAGTTGAAATGAAAGAGCGCATGTTGCCATTAATGAACAATCATCTCGTCTTCTTTGCGACACATCGTCTTCATTGGATGGAAGAAATGGATTACATTTTAGTGATGGAAAAAGGTCAATTAGTGGAACAAGGAACGCTAGCAGAGTTGATTGAAAAAGATGGCTACTATGTTCAATTAATGAAGCAAATGAGAGGAGGACGCCAATGATGGAAAAACAGCCGACAACGAAAGACGTTTGGAAAAACGATCAATGGGTTCGTCCTTTCTTAAAACGCTATAAAAAAACCTTGTATTTTGCCTTACTTTTAGGCTTCTTGACGTTCTTTAGCGCAGGGGCATTAATGTTTACGTCTGGTTACTTAATCAGTCGTGCGGCTTCCTTACCAGAGAATATTTTATTAATTTATATTCCCATTGTTTTAACAAGAGCATTCGGGATTGGCCGTCCTGTTTTTCGTTATGTGGAGCGTCTAACGAGTCATAACTGGGTGTTAAAAATGACCTCTGATCTGCGCTTGAAACTTTATAATGTACTAGAAAAAGATGCGATTTTCTTTAAGACAAAATATCGCACTGGGGATATCTTAGGTTTGCTTTCAGAGGATATTAATCATATCCAAAACTTGTATTTACGAACGATTTTCCCAACCGTTATTGCTTGGATTTTGTATATCTTTTTAGTGATTGCGTTAGGTTTCTTTTCTTGGTGGTTTGCTTTATGCATGTTACTGATGTTAGGAGTGGTTGTTTTTCTATTACCACTTGTTTCAGTTCTAGTGAATGGTGCGCGTCAAGAAAAACATAAATATGCCAAAAATGAGTTATATCAAACACTAACCGACAATATTCTAGGTGTGTCTGATTGGGTATTTAGTCAACGTGGCTCTGAATTCGTTGCTCGTTATGAAACAGATGAAGCAAACGTTCGTGCATTAGATGAAAAAATGAAGCAATTTAACCGTGGCCGAGACTTTGTTTTACAACTTCTGTTTGGCGTGATTGCGATTGCTGTCTTAGCTTGGACTAGTGTGCGGTTTCCAGGTAATCATGGGGGCGCAGCCAATTGGATTGGTGCCTTTGTTTTAACCGTTTTTCCGTTAATTGATGCTTTTGCTCCGCTACCTGCTGCAGCACAGGAAACAACGATTTATAAGGATTCCATTCGTCGTTTTAATGAGCTTCCTGAAGGGGAAGATGACTCAACAGAAGCGCCTGTTCAGCCAAATGGCACCAGTTTATCGATAGAACATTTGTCTTTTGCATATGAAAATCAAGAGAAAAAGGTATTAAATGACTTATCGTTAACAATTCCTGAACAACAAAAATTAGCGATTTTAGGACGCAGTGGTTCCGGAAAGAGTACGTTGGCTTCGCTCATTCGTGGTGATTTACGGCCTACTTCGGGAGAAATCCTTTTAGGAAATATCCCAACTGAGGCATTTGGTGAGACGATGACTGAATATATTGGGGTTATGCATCAAGCACCGTACCTATTTCGAACAACCATTTTAAATAATATTCGGATTGGTAGAGAAGAAGCAAGCGAAGCAGAAGTTTGGGCGGTTTTAGAAAAAGTTGGCTTAAAAGAAATGGTTACCCAATTACCAGAAGGTTTACAAACAATGGTAGATGAAGCAGGTTTGCGTTTTTCTGGTGGCGAACGACATCGCTTGGCACTAGCGCGGATTCTTTTGCAAGATACACCGATTGTGTTATTAGACGAACCAACTACTGGTTTAGATCCAATTACAGAACAGCAATTGCTGGAAACCTTTTTTGAGGCATTAAAAGATAAAACCGTCATCTGGATTACCCACCATTTGCAAGGCGTAACTTTGATGGATCAAGTGATCTTTATTGAAGATGGCCAATTAGAGATGAGTGGTACGCCAGAGGAATTACTTGCAACCAATGCGCATTATCAGAAACTTTACCGAATTGATCGTGGCATTAGTTCTTTCGAGGAATAAAAAAACGACTGGTTGTTGATTAAAGCAAACAATCAGTCGTTTTTCTATTTCAATTAATGGCAATTCTTCCATAAAACGTTTAAAATGAACGATGTAATAAGAGCTCAGTTAAGGAAAGTAAGGTTTCTTTTGCTGTGCCATCAGGCAATTGTTGAATATCAGTGATTGCTTTGTTGGTTACTTTTTTAGCAAAAGCTTGTGCTTCTGTAACGCCATGATAGTCATTGACTAGCGCCGCAACTTCAGCTGCCTCTTCTAAGGTAATGGCGCGTCCTTTATCCAAATAAGGGCTGAATACGTCAGGTGCTGCTTGATAAGCGAAGAGAAGGGGTAACGTATAAACACCTTGTGACAAGTCTTCTAAAGCGGGCTTTTTCAAGGTTTCCGTGTCAGCAGTATAATCTAAAATATCGTCATAGACTTGAAAAGCAATGCCAATATGACGGCCAATTCGTTTAGCTAAACGTTGGACTTCTTTTGAACTATGACCGAAATAGGCCCCTTCAAGACAGCTTAGTGAAAAAAGTTCGGCTGTTTTGCCGTTGACACTTCTTAAATAAGCAGGAATCGACATGCGGCGGTCAAATCGATGACTCATTTGATCGAGTTCACCAAGTAATAACCGTTTCATTCCTTGTGCATTGATTTTCATAAATTCAGAGCCATTCATGGCATCTGCAATCAAAGTAAAGAATTCAGTGAATAGTAAATCACCTGTGTAAACAGCAACGTCTTTACCATATTGTGATTGAATAGTCACAGCGCCTCGGCGCAATGGAGAATCGTCAATAATGTCATCGTGAATCAACGTAGCCATATGTAGGATTTCCAAAGATGCAGCTATTTTTAATAGTTGTTGTTTCTCTTGTTTTTCTTCATCACCCAGTTGAGCAAAAAGAAAGAAAAAAGCGGGGCGTAATAATTTGCCGCCAGAACGAGCCAAAGTTACTAAGGCTTCTTCAATGTCTTCGTTGCGTGTATGCAACGTTTGTTCAATTAATTCACATGTTTCCGTTAAAGAACGTTCAACGTCAGGAAACGACTTCCAAAATGTGTTCATAAATATACTACGATCCTTTCAGTGGTTCAATACTATTTGATTGTATACGAATTGGCGACAGAAATACAGTAATTAAGTTTTAAAAGTAACAAAGTTTGTAAAAAAGTAGCGGAGGGATAGTTTGAATCGAGAAATATTTTTTGAATTAGTAGAATTAAAAGCAAAAACAGCGAGTGTTTTGCCATTTTTGTTAGGAATTTGTTTTAGTTGGTACCAATATGGGCGGCTCCATGTTGGTTATGTTTTAATTTTTTTCATTGCGATGTTTATTTTTAATATGGCGGTCGATATTTTAGATAATTATAATGATTACCATCATGCCACAGAAGTTCATGATTATAAGGAAAAAACGAATATTATCGGTCGAGAAAATTTATCTTTGCCATTAATACGCAAAATGATTTTTTGGATGATTCTCGTTTCTGCTTTAATGGGGATTGGGTTGTCATTTATTGTCGGCTGGCCGTTATTAATTATGGGTCTTTATTGTTACTTAATTGGTATTTTTTATTCATCAGGACCGAAACCTTTGTCCAGTCTACCATTAGGGGAAGTTTTCTCAGGATTTACAATGGGGTTCATGATTACCCTTATTTGTGTCTACATTAATACGTTTGAAGTTTTCAATTGGTCAGCAGCTAACTTATGGGGGATTTTCTTAGTCGCTTTACCTAACACTTGTTACATTGCTAACTTAATGTTAGCAAATAATATCTGTGACTTAGAGGAAGATGAAAATAACAAGAGATATACATTAGTTCATTACCTTGGCAAAGCAAGTTCTTTGAAATTATTCGTCGGATTAAATACAATAGCAATGTTAGCCATTTTGTTAGCTGTCGGTTTAGGATTGACGCCGCCAACAATGTTACTCATGCTTTTAACTTTACCTTTTGTACGGAAACAAACCCAAGCCTTATTGAAGGAACAAGTGAAGAGTAAAACATTTGTTTGTGCTGTGAAGATCTTAGCTGTGGGAGCAACTGCACAAGTGCTATTTTTTGCCATAGGTTTGTGGTGGCTGTAAATTTTTTATAGAGTGGAAGGGAATCAAAATGAATAAGAAACATGTTGTTATTTTAGGTGCTGGTTACGCAGGCCTAAAAACATTACGCGAATTACAAAAAGGCGCCAAAGACGTCGAAATTACTTTAGTGGATCGTAATAACTATCACTACGAAGCAACGGACTTGCATGAAGTTGCTGCTGGAACACAACCAGCTGAAAAAATCACATACAATATTATGGATGTTGTCAATGAAAAAATGACCACCTTTATCCAAGGAACAGTTAAAACAATTGATGCTGCAACACAAACAGTTGCTTTAGAAGATGGCCAAACAATCAATTATGATTACTTAGTTGTTTCTCTTGGGTTTGAATCAGAATCATTTGGTATCCCTGGTGTGCAAGAACATGCTCTACAAATGGTAGATGTGAAAACGGCTTTAAACGTGTATGAACATATCCAAGAACAAATGCGTCAATACAAAGCAACTCAAAACGAAGAATTCTTAAAAATTGTTGTCTGCGGAGCAGGCTTTACAGGGATTGAATTATTAGGTTCTCTTGTTGAAAACAAACCAAAATTTGCTGAAATCGCAGGTGTCTCAGCAGATCAAATCCAAATTTATTGTGTCGAAGCAGTTACTCGCCTATTGCCGATGTTTAACGAAAAACTTGCGAACTATGGTGTGCAATTATTAAAAGATTCAGCTATTCATTTATTATTAGGTAAACCGATTAAAGAAATCAAACCAGGCGCAGTTGTTTATCAAGATAACGAAGCAGGCGACTTGGCAGAACTTTCTGCTAAAACAATTATTTGGACAACGGGTGTTAGTGGAAGCCACGTTGTAGGCGATTCTGGATTTGAAGCTCGTCGTGGTCGTGTCATGGTTCAACCAGATTTAACAGATGCGAACCATAGCAACGTCTATATTATTGGTGACTGCTCAGCAGTTATGGATACAGAAACTAATCGACCTTACCCAACGACAGCACAAATCGCCTTGAAAATGGGGGCGCATGCTGCTAAAAATATTCAAGCACAATTGAAAGGGGAAGCAACTAAACCTTTCAGCTTTAAATCACAAGGTTCTGTTTGTTCTGTCGGAAATACACGTGCTTTAGGAATTGTTGGTAAAACAGACATTAAAGGATACCCAGCTTCATTCATGAAAAAAATTATCATGAACAAAGCGCTCTTTGAAACAGGTGGTACCAAAGAAATGATGGCTAAAGGTCGTTTCGACTTATACCATTAAGAATCAGCAAAATAAGAAATAATGAGGTCGGGACAGAACCGTTTAGCTCCGAGAAATAAGAAGAAATTTCCGAAAATTGCTCTTTAATTTTTGGAGAATTTCGGCTTATTTCCGAAGGAGTTGGTTCTGTTCCCGCCGTTTATCAGTTTTTGAGCGTGGAGCAAAAATCCAAAGTGATTTTTGTCCCACGCTCATTTTTCTTAAATGAAAGTTTTAAAAAAATTTCCATGATTTTTCAAGTAAAATGAGGTGGGCACTTTTGTTCGATTCCATTTTTATGTATAATGAGAAGTGATGGAAAGAGGGAAGTTAAATGGCACAAAAAAGATCAACAAATAAGAAAAAAAGTACGACAAAGAAAAAGACCAAAAAACAACAGCAACAACAAGAACGTTTAAATTATATGTTTCTTGGCCTGATTTTTATTTTATTCGGTGTCTTTGGACTCTTTCGCTTAGGGTTTTTAGGCACGTTATTAGCGAATTGTTTACGCTTAGTTGTAGGTAATACCTTTCCATTTGCAGCGATTTTACTAATCCTGTATGGCTTATTAGTCATGATTTATGGGAAAGATTTTCCGTTAAAAAGAGGGCGCCCTATTTTTGGGGCTGTTCTGATTTATATTAGTGTTTTGTTACTTTTCCATGCCTTTATGTTTCGAAATGTTAGTGGCAGTCAACCAGATATTTTAGGTAACACTTGGGAATTTTTGCAAAGCGATCTAAAAGCCAACCAAGTGACGCAAAACGTAGGGGGCGGTATGATTGGCGCGCTGCTTTATCAAGGAACGTACTTTTTGGTGGCACAATTTGGCAGCTATTTAATTGCCACATTGCTACTGTTAGCGGGTATTTTCTTGATGAGTATGTGGGATTTTCAGCAAATTGTTGATCATTTCCAAAGTATTCAAGATCGCCTAAGTCATGTTTCGGCAAAATCACAGGCGCGACAAGAAGAAAAAGAGGCGAAGCGAGCAGCGAAGAAAGAAGCCAAAGCTGCAGAACGCCAAGCAAAAATTGAAGCCGCTGCCCAACAAAAACTACAAGAGCGGGAACGTATGGAACAAGCGGCAGCCGAGCGCTTAACAAAAACACCTGTTGAAACCCACCAACCAATGGTGGAAGAACCGGCCACACCAACACCTGTTCAAATTGATTCGTTTCAACAGCAAAATCAGGCGATGCCTGTACCACCAATTGCAGCAACAAAACCGCAACGAGAGCAGGAAGAAGAGGCGGCAGATGAAGCTGGTGTTCTCGAATTTGAAATTTCTGAAGAAGCGGAAGACCGTGATTATCAACTACCACCAACTGATTTGTTAGATACAATTCAAGCAACGGATCAAAGTGGTGAATATGAAAAAATCGAAAAAAATATTGGCGTCTTAGAACAAACCTTCAAGAGTTTTGGTGTTGATGCTAAAGTAGTCAAAGCTAGTTTAGGACCATCTGTCACAAAATTTGAAGTTCAACCCGCTGTTGGGGTAAAAGTTAGCAAAATTGTTAACTTGACGGATGACATTGCTTTAGCACTTGCGGCCAAAGACGTTCGTATGGAGGCTCCGATTCCTGGAAAATCACTAATCGGGATTGAAGTTCCTAATAGTGCAATTAGTACAGTATCCTTTAGAGATATTGTTGAGGCACAACCAAGTCATCCAGATAAACTATTAGAAGTACCTTTAGGTCGAGATATTTCAGGGATGGTTCAAACTGCGGACCTATCAAAAATGCCGCATTTATTAATTGCGGGATCGACAGGGAGTGGGAAATCGGTTGCTATCAATGGCATCATCACAGGTATTTTGATGCAAGCGAAACCTCATGAAGTAAAATTAATGATGATTGACCCGAAAATGGTGGAATTGAATGTGTATAACGGGATTCCTCATTTATTAACGCCAGTGGTTACTAATCCGAGAAAAGCGGCCCAAGCCCTGCAAAAAGTAGTTCAAGAAATGGAATTTCGTTATGAAAAATTTGCAGCAACAGGCGTCCGAAATATCACTGGTTACAATCAACTAATTCAACAGAAAAATGCGGAAGATGGCGAAAATCGTCCAATTCTACCATTTATTGTTGTCATTGTGGATGAGTTAGCTGATTTAATGATGGTGGCAAGTAACGAAGTAGAAGATGCGATTATCCGTTTAGCCCAAATGGCACGGGCAGCAGGTATTCATATGATTTTAGCGACACAACGGCCAAGTGTGGATGTCATTACAGGAATCATCAAAGCAAATGTCCCTTCTCGAATGGCTTTTGCGGTCTCAAGTGGGACAGACTCGCGTACCATTATTGATACCAACGGGGCGGAGAAACTATTAGGTCGAGGCGATATGCTCTTCTTACCAATGGGAGAAAATAAACCAATTCGTATCCAAGGGGCCTTTATCTCTGATCAAGAAGTCGAACGAGTGGTTGCGTTTGTAACGGACCAACAAGAAGCTGAATATCAAGAAAGCATGATGCCAACAGATGAACCGACCACTTCAGGCGGTGGCGAAGCTCCTCAAGATGAGTTGTTTGAAGAAGCGAAAAACTTGGTGGTTGAAATGCAAACAGCTAGTATTTCATTGCTACAAAGACGTTTTAGAATTGGCTATAATCGTGCGGCTCGCTTAGTAGATGAATTGGAAGCACACGGAGTTATTGGACCATCAGAAGGTAGCAAACCAAGAAAAGTCTTTCTACAAGCGGAATCAGAAGAGGCAGCACCTGAGACGCCAGAACAATAAACAAAAAGAACAAAAATAGATAAGTTTATCTATTTTTGTTCTTTTTTTATAATTTCAGCAAAGCATCATGTTATAATCATCATTTTCTGGTAAAATAGAAAGGAATAGTGCGGTTGGGAGGGAGCGTATCATGAGAAGAAAGAGCGTGCTTTATTTAGAAGTAGCAGATCAGATTAAAGAAGATATTTTGAGTGGCAAGTATCCAGTAGGAACGTTTTTACCAACAGAAACAGAATTGGAAGAGCTGTTTAACGTTAGTAAAATTACGATTCGGCGGGCAATCGAAATGTTAGCAACGGAAGAATTTGTTGAGAAAAAAAGTGGCCGAGGCACAACTGTGTTAAGCAATCGTCCCTATAATAAACTATCAAAAGCAGGGACATTCACTGAATTTTTGAATGAATCAGGTCAGAAAGTAACTAAAAAAGTTTTACAAGTTGAAAACTTGACGTTGTCAAAAGAGATGCCGGCTTATCAATTTTTAGGAGAAGAAGTGGTTCACCTTTCACGGTTATATCTAATCGATGAACAACCCTATATTTATTTTAATTACTATTTGCCAGCTGCCATGAAAGACGTATCATTGACTGAATACAAAGAAGAATCCTTGTATCGTTTGATGGATCGACATGCCATTGAAATTTATAAATTTGAAGACCGTTTTGAAGTTGCAACTTTGACAGAAGCAGAGCAAAAGATGTTGCAAACAACTGAAACAACGGGCTTAAAAAGAATTCGGCGTTCGTTAAGCCCAACAGGTCGTTGCGTAGAATATTCAGAAGCTATTTATAATACGAAGATTCATCCTTATGTGATTGAATATGAAGCATAACTTTTAAAAGAATAACAGTGCACTTACAGTAATGTAAGTTCATTGTTATTCTTTTCTATTGTCGTTTTTTTTCGTTTTCGATACACTAAATGAGTGAGAAGAATAGGAGTGGAAAATATGTTAGAAGTACAAAATTTAAAAAAAGTTTACGGAAACGAAATTAAATATGAAGCCTTAAAAGGGATTAATTTAACTGTCCAAGATGGTGAATTTATTGGTATTATGGGACCTTCTGGAAGTGGGAAAAGTACACTTTTAAATTTATTGGCAACAATCGATAGTCCAACAGACGGTGAAATACTTTTAAATGGAAAAAATCCAAACAATTTGAATCAAGAACAAATTGCTAAATTCCGTCGTACAGAATTAGGATTTGTTTTTCAAAGCTTTAATTTAATGCCAACATTAACTGTTGAAGAAAATATTATTTTGCCATTGACACTTGATGGAGAAAAAGTCTCTGTAATGAAACGACAATTAGCAGAATTAAGTGAGCGTTTAGGTATCAATCATTTGTTGAAAAAACGAATTGCAGAAATTTCTGGTGGACAAGCACAACGGGTCGCCGTTGCTCGGGCAATGATTCATCATCCACAATTATTATTGGCTGATGAACCAACAGGAAACTTAGATACGAAATCATCTAAGGATGTGATGGGCTTGTTACAACAATTAAACGAAGAAGAAGCGGCGACTATTTTAATGGTGACCCATGATCCGCTAGCCGCAAGTTATTGCAAGCGCATCGTCTTTATTAAAGATGGTGAATTAATTGATGAAATTGTCCAAAATGGCAATCAAAAAGAGTTCTACGATTTAATCATGGTGAAACTGGCTGAGATTGAAGGTGTCGATAATGAATTTTAATCAGTTTGTTATAAGAAACACGATTCGAAATAAGCATTTATACTTGGCTTATTTCCTAAGTACAATGTTTTCTGTGATGATCTTTTTTACGTTCACTGGTTTTGTCTTTCACCCAGCCTTAGCTAATGGTTTAAATCCTAAAGCACAAATGGGAATGACGGCTGCGGCAATTATAATCTATGGTTTCTCTTTCTTATTCGTTTTATACTCGATGGATGTCTTTATCCAATCTCGGAAAAAAGAGTTTGGAACCTTGATGATTCAAGGGATGAGTCCAAAACAGTTAAAGAAAATGATTTTTATTGAAAACTTAGTGATTGGTTTCTTTGCTACAATTTTTGGTAGCATTTTAGGTGTTGGATTTTCACAGTTTATTTTATGGATTAGCAATTTATTGATGCATCTAGGTTTAGGTTTTTATTTGCCAGTGATGCCGTTTATCATTACTGTCATTTCATTTGCGGTCTTGTTCTTAGTAATTTCTTTCTTTATTCAATTCCGCTTGCCAAAAGCGACACTTCAAGAGCTATTAAAAGCAGGAGAAATGGGTAAAGGTGAAATCAAAAGCTCTAAAGTTAAATCTTTCTTAGCCGTGTTGCTTTTAGTTGTCGGTTACGGAATTGCTTTAGTTGCTAAGGGACAGTTAGTTTTAATGGTGATGTTCCCAGTAATTTTCTTAGTTATTTTAGGGACAAAATTCTTATTTGACCAATTGAGTGTTTCTGTCATTGAACGTTTAAAACGGAAACCAAAAATCTTTTGGAAAAAAACCAATATGGTCGTTTTATCAGATTTAGCATTCCGCATGAAAGATAATGCACGTTCGTTCTTCTTGGTTTCGGTGATTTCAACGGTCGCTTTTGCTGCCATTGGGACGTTATACGGCGTGAACGAGATGATTTTTAAAGGAATAAGTTCTGTACCGTACGAACTGACATTGTCTGATTCGACCAACCCAGAAAATCAAGAAATGAAACAATTTGCGACAAAAACATTCCAAGAAAAAAATATTCAGTTTGATCAGGTTGATTACACAATGTACAAAACAAGTGCTGGTATCCAATTGATCAAAACATCTGAATATAATAAACTCGCAAAATTTATAGATGAACCAACTTTAACAGGTGAGAAAGTAGTTAATTTATCACAAAAAGATGCTCCTTCTGCTGCATCAGTAGATGTCAAATCTGTTCAATTGGGAAATGATCAAGTTTTAAACATTGATAAAACAGAAGAAACCAATGTATTACCGACTTTTGGCGGTGTGGTTGTTATCCCAGATAGTACCTCAACAGATGGAATCAAAGAGGAAACAGAAACAATTTGGCAACCAAAAGAAGGCACAGATAAAGAAACCTTAATTGATGCTGAAAATATTATTGGTGAAAAATACCCAATGTTACTAGGAACCGCGGCTACAGTTGCAGGCATTACGCAATTTTATACGCCAGTTCTTTTTGTCGGACTATTTATCGGTATCGTGTTCTTTGTTTCGGCGGGTAGTTTCTTATACTTCCGTTTATATAGTGATATGAATACGGACGTTGAAAAATTCAAGATGATTTACAAACTTGGCTTGACGAAAAAAGAATTGAAGAAAATGATTTACCAACAAGTAGGTATTTTATTCTTTACACCTATTGTTGTTTCATTTATTCATGGAGCTGTTGCTTTGAAAGCAATGTATGCCGTGTTAGATCAGCCAATGCAATTAGCTGGCTGGCAAGTTTTAGGCGTTTTCTTATTGATTCAGGTCGTTTACTATTTAATTGCTAGAACGTTCTACTTCAAAAAAGTTTATCACTTAGTGAAAGATTAATTATAAAAAATCGTTAAGCATGCACGCTTAACGATTTTTTTTTGATGTTCTTCGTGATATTGCATTCAAAGTGAGAATACGTTATAGTTATGAAGCGAATGTAATAGCAGAAATGAGGAAAAGAAATGCAGAAAGAATCCATTTATGGACTGACGAGAGAACAGCTTGTGGACTGGTTTTTAGCCCATGGCGAGAAGAAATTTCGCGCAACACAAGTGTGGGAATGGTTGTATACAAAACGTGTTGCTACATTTAGTGAAATGTCGAACATTTCTAAATCGTTGATGACTTTATTAGAAGAAAATTTTTCATTAAATCCATTAAAACAAGTCATTGTGCAAGAAGCACAAGATGGTACCGTAAAATATTTATTTGAATTACCAGATAAAAATATGATTGAAACAGTCTTGATGCGTCAAGAATATGGATTATCTGTTTGTGTGACCACTCAAGTTGGCTGCAATATTGGGTGTACATTTTGTGCTAGTGGGCTATTAAAAAAACAAAGAGATTTAACTGCTGGCGAGATTGTTGCCCAAATTATGTGGGTGCAACATTATTTCGATGAACGTGGGTTGGATGAACGTGTTAGCCATGTCGTTGTGATGGGAATTGGTGAACCATTTGATAATTATGCCAATGTCATGAACTTTTTACGAACGATTAATGATGATAAAGGCTTGGCTATTGGTGCCCGTCATATTACAGTTTCAACAAGTGGTTTAGTGCCAAAAATTCGTGAATTTGCAGACAGTGGACTACAAGTAAACTTAGCAATCTCATTACATGCTCCTAACAACGAAGTTCGTACATCAATTATGCGGATTAATCGTAGTTTTCCAATTGAAAAATTAATGGCAGCAATTGATGAATACATTGAAAAAACCAATCGACGTGTTACATTTGAATATATTATGTTGAGTCAAGTGAACGACCGACCAGAACATGCTCAACAATTAGCAGATTTACTACGGAATAAGAAAAAACTTTCTTATGTTAATCTGATTCCGTATAACCCAGTGAGTGAACACGATCAATATAGCCGAAGCTCTAAAGAAGCGGTTTTAAAATTTTATGATGTACTCAAAAAGAATGGCATCAATTGTGTTATTCGTAAAGAACACGGAACAGATATTGATGCGGCTTGCGGACAATTACGCAGTAAACAAATGAAAAAAGAAAAAGTCAAAAACCAATAACGTAGTTAAAATCGGATCAGAAAGGTTTCTTTTTGATTCGATTTTTCGTTTATTTAATAAAAAATCGTCGGTTTTTCAATTCTTGTTTATAAACAAAAGATGAATGCTCTAAAACTTTTATGACAAATTTTCTTTTTGTGGTTTTCAAACTTGAAATTCTAAAAGAAATAGCTATACTGAAAAGAGATCGTCACAGAATTTTTCATGAAAACAGCTATTATTTTCGTTATCTTTTCAAGAAAGTGAAATTTTGTTACGCTTTTTTAGTTTAAATGAAATGAGGGAGTCTATGGAGAAAAAGCAATTAAAAAGAGAGATAACAACGTTTGGTGCGTTATCCACGGTAATGGGTACGGTGATTGGCGCTGGTGTTTTCTTTAAAGCTGCGAGTGTCGTTGGACACGCACAGTCAGCTAGTTTAGCTATCTTTGCTTGGGTGTTAGGTGGTGCCTTAACCATTTGTGCAGGATTAACCAGCGCCGAACTTGCTACAGCAATCCCTGAAACAGGTGGCGCAGTGAAGTATATTGAATATACATATGGTAAATTAGCTGGTTTTCTTTTAGGGTGGGCACAAAGTATCATTTATTATCCTGCCAACATTTCGGCGTTATCCATTATTTTTAGTACACAACTAATCAATTTGTTTCATTTATCGGCAAATTTATTGATTCCAATTGCCATTCTTGCGGGAACCAGTATCACGATAATTAATTTATTAGGAACAAAAATTGCTTCTTTGGTCCAATCAACGACATTGGTAGTAAAACTGATTCCAATTGCCTTGATTTCTTTAGTAGGATTATTTACTCCCGGACAGGTAGCTGTTTCACTTTTTCCTGTTGAAACAACAGCGAATACTGGCTTTTTAGTTGCTTTTAGTGGCGCCTTAGTCGCCACCATGTTTGCTTATGATGGCTGGTTAGGTGTGGGTAACGTGGCTGGTGAAATGAAGCGACCAGAAAGAGACTTGCCTAAAGCCATTATTTTTGGTTTGTTGTTGATTACTTTAATTTATGCCTTAATTAATTTTGTGTTTCTAAAAACATTACCAATTGAGCAAATCGCTGGGAATTTGAATGCAGCTTCGGATGCTTCTGTGGCTATTTTTGGACCAATTGGCGGCAAAATCGTAACTATTGGGATTTTAATCTCTGTATATGGTGCGTTAAACGGCTACACAATGACAGGTATTCGGATTCCTTATGCCTTAGCCTTAGATAATCTGATGCCTTTTAGTCGTCAGTTTCAAAAGTTGTCTAAACGCTTTGTTGTTCCTTACGTTGCTGGAATTTTCCAGTTAGCTGTAGCCATTATCATGATGTTTTTCGGGACCTTCGATTTATTGACGGATATGTTAGTTTTTGTTATGTGGCTGTTTAATCTATTAATTTTCTTAGCCGTTTTTATTTTAAGAAAACGAGAACCTGAATTAAAACGACCGTATAAAGTTCCTGGCTATCCAATTATTCCAATTATCGCAAGTCTAGGTGGTATCTTCATCTTGGTTACAACGAGTATTACACAGCCTATTCTAGCATTGATTGGTATAGGGATTACGCTTCTAGGAATTCCAGTTTATTTAGTTAATAAACAAAAAATGAAGCCAAAAACGTAAACGATCCAATCGGATTATCATAGTTTTTCTCAAAAATTTTGTGATTCAGAGAAATTTTTGAAAACTAAACGCAAGATTTTTTTAGTATAATACTAAGTGTCTAGGAGTTCCACTATTTTGGGGAAGATAGATGGACAGCGCAAACTTCAAAAAAAGAACCTTCATCTTACTGGTGAAGGTTCTTTTTTTTGCTGAAATCATAAAATAAATGCGTAGTTTATTAGTGAGAGGAGGAAATGAATGACTGAAAATGTAAAAAAATTGGCTCATCAATTAATTGAATGGGGCGTCCTTCATGGGGCGCAAGACGTTTATTTTTTACCCAATGATACCGAAATAGCCATCTCTTTTCGGACAGGGATGCAACGGACACTTTACACACAAGTTTCCGCAGAAATAGGCGAAAAGTTAATTTTCCACTTTAAATTTATAGGCGGCATGGATGTCGGAGAAAGACGAAAAGCACAATTAGGCGCGACAACTTATCTAATTGGCGAGACGAAGCAACGCTTGCGTTTATCATCTGTGGGAGATTTTCAGAATCGAGAGAGCTTGGTAATTCGTTTTTTGCACCGATTTGGTGAACAAGCTGAACATTTTTTCTTTCCCCACCAGCTGAATGAAATTGAAGCATCTTGTCAGAAACGAGGACTTTATTTATTCAGTGGGCCAGTTGGTTCTGGGAAAACAACAACCATGTATCGTGTGGCTAAACAAAGAAGTGGCGAACAACAAGTGATAGCGATTGAGGATCCTGTTGAAATTGAGGAAAAGCAGTTTTTACAGTTGCAAACAAATGAAAAAATTCAGTTAACGTACGAAGCCTTGATAAAAGTTTGCTTGCGCCATCATCCTGATATTTTGATTATTGGTGAAATTCGTGATGGCGAGACGGCTCAAGCAGTTATTCGAGCCGCCTTAACGGGTCATACTATTTTTGCGACAATTCACGCCCGTAACTTATTGGGGGTGCAACGGCGTTTGATAGAATTAGGTGGCCCAGAGCATGAATTGGCTGAATGCTTGCAAGGTATCATTTATCAACAGATTTTGACAACCACGATTAATAAGGAACAAGTAGCGGGAATTCTTTATGATTATTTCTTCTTTAAGGAAGCCGTCATAAAGAGTAGTTGGCAAAAGAATCTAAGAAAGGCGTGGGCGTATGGGTTTATTACAGAAAAAACGTATTTTCAAGCCATCGAATAAACTAACAAAAAAACAACAGCAGCTTTTTCTGAAACTATTAGCGGATTTACTTGCCAATGGTTTTAATATACAAGAAAGTTTTTCCTTCATGAAAAAATCAAACGCATTACCTCAGCACAGTATAACTTTTTTAGTTGAAGGTTTTTCCTCAGGCATTGCCTTACAAGCTTTAGTCGAAGAATTAGGATTTTCAACAATGGTCTCGGCACAATTGTCGTTTGCTACTGCACACGGGGATTTGGTGGGGACACTACAAGCGATTTCCGAACATTTTTTTCAAACGGAAAAATATCGGCAACAGTTCTATAAAATAATTAGTTATCCGCTGCTCCTGATTGTTTTTTTGATTCTCGTCATTGTTGGTATTCGGCAATTTTTATTGCCCCAATTAATGGAAAATGATGCCAATAGTTATTCTAAAAATATTGGGATTCTTCTGATTGTTTACAGTCCATACATTCTGGTTACCTTAGTTTTTGTCCTCTCATTTAGTTTCTTCATTTTAAACCGTTATTTGAAGCATCAGTCTGCTATTCAGCGGGCCTTCGTATATCTGAAACTGCCAATTATCCGTGGCCTTTATCGGGAATACGTCAGTGCTTTTTTTGCACTAGAATGGGGGAAGTTGCTTGCACAAGGATTAGAAATGAAAGAGGTCATCGATTTGATGCGCCATACAACCAATTACCCCTTAATGAAAGAATTAGCTGGAGCAATTAGTGAAGGACTGCTAGTTGGTGAAACCTTACATAGACAATTAGCTGCTTATCCTTTTTTTACGAAAGCATTGGGTTTAATGATTCAACAAGGGGAAGTAAAAGGAAAATTAGGCAAGGAGTTGATGGTTTATAGTAATGTCTGTTTCCAAGGTTTTTTCAAAAAAATTGAACGAGTCATTACTCTCGTTCAACCACTTATTTTTATCATAATTGCTTGTTTAATTATCGGTGTTTATGGGGCAATGTTGCTGCCTATTTATGGCAATATGGAAGGAGTTTTATAATGAAAAAGAAACAAAAATACGCAGGGTTTACATTATTAGAAATGTTGATTGTCTTATTGATTATTTCCGTATTGATTTTACTTTTTGTCCCTAACTTAGCGAAACATAAAGAAACAGTTGATAAAAAAGGCAATGAAGCAATCGTAAAAATTGTAGAATCACAAATCGAGCTCTACACACTAGAAAAAAATAAGACGCCTTCCTTAAATGAATTAGTCAACGAAGGCTACATTACTAAAGAGCAGTTAGATAAATATACAGCAGAAAAGCAATGAACAAGTCAGCAGGATTCACATTAATGGAAACACTTGTTAGTTTAACGATTGTTTGCTTTATGACTATGCTCCCGACACTCGCTATTCACCGCTGGCAAGAAACGTTAAAAATTGAACAGTTTCTTGCTACGGTAGAAAAACAACTTCGTTTTGCGCAACAGCAAGCAATTGTTTTAGAGGAAACACAAGAAGTTTGGTTTTTTGAAGAACAACAAAGCTTTTCATTTCCTGATAAATTGAACCAATCAGCTCGGAGGACTTTACTAGCTGTACCTGAAAAAATGACAGTGAGTGGTCCAAGCAAGCTCAGTTTTCTTCATTCGTCAGGGAACAATGGCCGTTTAGTGAAATATATTTTTACTTGGACTGAAAAGAAACAGCAACTTATTTTACAATTTCAGATGGGGAGTGGTAGAGTGCTTATATATCAATGGTTTTGAATGTTTTTACCACAGTTTTACCACAAATCACAAGTTCTCAATAAGTTTATCCATCATATCAGCTGTTTCTTTTTCTTCTTCTTTTAATACATCGCTATAAACATCCAAAGTTATATTAATATTCTTGTGTCCCAACCTGGTTGAAACATATTTAATGTTTGCTCCTGCTTCAATTAGAAACGTTGCATGTGTATGTCTTAGCCCGTGCACGGTTATGTTTTGAACTTCTGCCTTTTCACATAACAGGCGAAATATATACGTAATTCTTGATTGTTTGATAGGTAAATTTCGAGAACTTAAAATAAAATAGTCCTTTTCTCTTAAAATTATACCTTCTCTAAGAAGCCGTTCTTTCTCGTGATTTTTGTATTTTTTTATTAAAGTGAGTAATGAGTTGTCAAAATAAACTTTACGAATACTGGTTTTTGTTTTAGGTTTGTTTTCACCGTAATCACCACGTGTAGAATTGATATCGAAATATTTTTCGTTTAAATCAATATCATTCCAACGAAGCCCCATCAATTCACCTTTTCTCATTCCAGATTTTAGCAGAGTCAAAAATATAACTTGTGTTTGAATATCTTCGTTTTCTAAAACCGCCACAAATCGCTGTAATTCCTTTTTAGAGAACGAACGAACATTATTACTTAAATCAAATTTAAAGCCTGTTAGCGTGTTGCTAGGGATGATTTGATTGTGTACTGCAGCGTTAATCATCCTCATTACAATTTTATGCCAAGTTTGGATGGTAGATTCTGTATATTTGTTTTTTTGTCTTAATTTATCAATAAATTCTCGTTTATAGGTAATCTTATTTAAAGAAGATAGTTTTTGATTTCCAATTAATGGTGATATGTGAAATTTGATAGCAGATTCAATGTTTTGTTTAGTTGAAACACTCCAATTGTCTTGGGCGTAAGGTATCCATACATCGATCCATTCATCTATGGTGAGTTGTTTATTTTCGATGAAGGAAGTGTTTTGTGTTTCTAAAGCATATTGGATTTTTAGCAATGCTTTATTCGCTGCTCTTTCGCTTTCAAATCCACGTTTGCTAGCTTCTTTTCGGTGTTTTAGAGAGTTGTAATAAGGATAGCGATATCCCCAAAAAGTTCCTTTTTTATTTGAGTAAGAAAAAACATATTTGTATTTTTTGGACCAATTTAGTTTCGCCATATTTTCACGTCCTTTTCTTTGTGGTAAAATAGGCGTAACAAAATAAGCCTATTTTGTTTCTATTTTTAACGCACTAACTTCTTGGTCGGAGAGGGTGCGTTATTTTTTTATTTCCTCTTTTAGTTGTTCAATCGTAGTTTCTAATTGATCAATTTTATTAATTAGTATTTCAATTTTATCATTTGATTCTTCATCTTTATTATTACTTTTATTAAAATATTCTGTAATAGTTGAAGTAAGCATACCAATAAATCCAATTCCTAAAATCATTAAAATGATTGCTGCAACTCTACCTAATGGCGTAGCTGGTGAAATATCGCCATAACCAACAGTAGTTGTTGTCACTAAAGCCCACCAAAATGCATCAATATACGGGACATTTTCTGCATATGAGTAAATCATTGCTGAAATAACAATAAGAACTGAGCTTAAATAAATCACGTTTAAAAATCCATTCGTATTTAAAAATGATTTAGTGTTTCTTGTTAATTTGCCAACCACACCTATCGCTCTTGTTAGCTTTGCAAGTCTAGCTATTTTAGCTATTCGAAATAACCTAGCGATTCTAAAGAAAGAAAAAATAGCATCAAAAGGAATTATTGCAATCAGATCAAAAATATTTTCTTTAAAAAATTTGATTTTATTTTTTGAAATAATGAATCTAGCAATGTAGTCAATTGTAAATGTGATTAAGATAAAATTATCAATAATGTTAAATGGTGGATCACTAATATTAATAACATTTGAAAAATCAAAAATAACTAAAGCAATTGAAATTAATGCTAAGACAACAACAGAGTAATTATAGATTTTTTGATTTATCTTCAATGAAATTCTCTCACGCTCTAAATACCAAGCTTTTTTTAATTTAAATAAGTTTCCTGTCCCATCTTTAAATTGTAATGAGTAATCACATTAGAATAATTAAATTGCTCGTCATGTTTTTCAATAAGACATTTAAACATATGATAATCTGCCTCAGCTTCCATCTTATTTCTAAAAGAAGGAATTTTATATAACTCAATATAATCCGAATGGGAGACAACATGTTTGAACTCATGGAATATAGACTCTTCTTGTTCTTCGATAGATAAATTTTGATTTACGAAAATTATTCTTTTGACTGGCTCGTAACATGCGCGCTTATTTATTGGAGCGAAAACTAACTCTACTTCATATTCTTCCACCAACTCTTTGATACTTTTCATATAGCACACCTTTAAATTATTTTCCGAATCTCCCTTTCAAATAAGCACGAATAACTTCCCGATCATGATCATCCAAAGGCTCACCATCGAAACTCATCACATTGTCTAATACTTCATCTAAATCATCAGATGGTTTAGCACCAGCTTGGTTTGGATTTTCAGTACGACCTAATAAATAATCAACAGAAACATTAAAATAATTGGCTACAGCTTCAAGTTTATCCGAAGAAGGTGTTCGCTTATTCCATTGATAAATAGTATTTCGTCCAATATTTATTTCTTCTTCAAGCTGATAAATAGACACATCTCTATCTTTTGCTAGTTTTTTTATACGTTCCAAGAGGTTCATATGAATGCATTCTCCTTCTAGTTACGTGTTATTTACAAAAAAAGTTAGTAAAAACATTTGACATTTACAATATTTGTTAGTAATATAATCACGTAAGCTAATTTATTAGCTAATAAGTTCTCAAATAAAACCTACAAACAAAACTTAAAAATCGTTGGGGAACGGTAAAAGTATTGATTTAGAAGGCTTTTAAAGTCTTATTTAGCTATGGGTTCATTTTACAATATGTGTTAGAAAGTGTCAACGGATTTTATTAAATTAGCTAATTTTTTAGCTTACAATTTAAAAATAAAAGGGAGTGAGTAATAAATATGTCACAAGACTTAGCGATTGATGTTAGAGCAGCTCTAATTCGTGCAGGGAAAAACCAATCTTGGTTAGCAAAACAACTAGGGATTTCAAGTCCGTACTTATCAGATATACTTCATGGCCGCAGACGTTCAGAAGAGCAAGTTCAGAAAATCAAAAAAATCTTAAATATCAAGTGAGGTGATTAGAATGGAAAATTTTCTAGATTCATCTTCAAAAAACTTTCTATACAACATTATAGAAAAGATTCTAAGAAAAATGTTTGAGCAAGTAATAGATGAAGCTAGCCAAGGATTAAATGAACGTGCCGAGTATTTAGACATCAAACAATTATCGTCAAGGTATTCAATGTCTGTTCCCGAAGTTGAACAAAATTTTGTAAAAGATAAACGTATGCAAATGATCGAGAAAAGAAAGCCTGGTACTAGCAAGGGAAAAAGATATTGGCCTGCTAAAGAAGCTATAAAAATTTGTAATGACATCATGAATCATTGGGATTAAAGGAAAGAGCGATACAGAAACAATTTAAGGAGGAAAAAATGGACAACTTAGTAATTATGAAAAACCAACAAGCAGTAACAACTAGTTTACAAGTTGCTGAAGTATTTGAAAAACAACATAAGCATGTTATTGAAGCAATAGAGGCTAAAATTCAATCGGCCGAAAATTCGGCTTATTACCAAAACATGTTTGCTGAAGGAGAATACAAAGATTCAAGAGGTAGAAAACAAAGATTGTACTACATGAATCGAGATGGCTTTTCTTTCATTGCATTTGGATTCACTGGAAAAAAAGCAGATTCATTCAAACTGAAATACATTGAAGCTTTTAACCAAATGGAGGAATTGCTTAAAACTCAATCAAACTTACCGATTAATAACACAGAATTGTTATTAGAAGCTGCGTTAAAACATGAACGTGGATTGACTCTTGTAAATCAACGTTTAGATAAGCTAGAAACAGAAACTACAATTAATAGAAGCCAACAACGAAAGATACAAGGGCTAGTTTCATCAACCGTTATCAAAGTATTAGGTGGCAAAAAAACATTGGCTTATCAGGATTCAAGTATTAAGCAATCAGCCTTTAGTAATTGCTATAAACAATTGAAAGCATTATTCGATGTAGCCTCTTATGTAGACATTCCAAAAGTTCGATATGAAGAAGCTTTAGCTCTAATTCCTAGATGGAAGCCTAACTTAGAATTACAAGCAAGAATTGATAAGGCTAATGGTAATGGAGATATGCTTAAAGAAATAGGCTAGTAATGATAAAAGGATAAGCCTTAACTTATCCCCAGTTAAAAGTAGTGTCAACAATAATAGCTTTTTGATCCATATCACTTTTGATGGATTCAATAATTTCTAAAACAGAAGATTTATAGTAATAAGTCTTACTTGATGCGATTACTTCATTTTCTTCGGTTTTAATTACAAAATAGTATTTTTTATTAGAAGCTTTCTTTATTACAAAAAACATTTTGACACCCCACTTTCAACTGAATTATATCAAAAAAACTATAGGAGGGTAAATATGAAAGCAATACGTGAATCACGATTGATAGGCGCATTTTTATTGATGATTGCGCTAGGTGTGTTATTGAAAATCCACTTTTCAGTTCCAGTGTTGGCAACAATAAGTGTACCTTTTTTTATCCGTTGGTTTTTCAACTGGGATGAAGCGGAGTATCAGCATTTTCAAAAAAGACAAAATAAAAAGCCCCAATCGTCTGCCAACGATTAGGACACATACAAAATGAACTAAGGAGAGTATACCAAAATGAACGATAAAATTCAAAAATTGATTAAAAAACTAGCAAAAGAATGCCAGAAAGAAGATGTAGCTTTATCTTTGGCAGCTATCGATTTAGAAGGAGAGATGGCAATATCTCAAGTTGGAAAAGGCACGATAGTAGCCATTGCTGCACATAGCCAATATACACTAACAAAAAAAACTGGAACAATCAGATTGTGATTGTCCAAAACATCGTTTATTAAAGGAGATGTACGGTATTGCAACAGAAACTACGACTAAAAATACACATACTTTTGTCACAGATGATCCAAACGATTTGATGGATATATTATCGAAGATTTTTCGAGGTGAGTTGAAATGACTAGAAAAGAAAAGTTAAACCAAGCAAAAAAAGTAAATACTCCAAGCTGTTTATAAGAGAGGAGTATTTCAAATTTATTAAAGGTAGGTACTTCTGTATGAAAAAATTTATCGGAACGTTTTTAATATCAATGTTGTTAATCATGGCATTTTTTATAGGGGATTCGCTAGTGTCATGGATAAATATTATAAAGAAAAGTCCTACAAATTTCTTATATGACTCTGTCGGCTTATTAATTTCGGTTGCATCTATTGTATTAATTGTTTTAGCGATATTGACAATTTTTAACGATATGGTGGATTAATTCCATTTTTATTTAAAAAAGTTTCGTATTTGGGATACTCCATGAGGCGCCCTTGTTGATCCCTATACCATTCAACATTTCTAAAATCCGTAAAAAATATTATAGGTACACCATGAATGCCCCCCATAGCATTTGGTAAAACAGGAAGACTTAATTCGACTTTTCCTGGTGGCAGAGTTTCTAAATATTTATAGCTGTTAAATTCTGAAGCGAAAGATACTTTTTTAGATAATGAATCATTGTCTATTTTATTAGGAATAGAAATAACAAATACTTTATATACTGGTGCTTGATTCGAATTATTAGCTATCACATTTGGAATTTTTTCGAGCGATATGGGGCTATTTTTATTTGATTGTTCATTGTTCCAAACAGAAATATTTTTTGATTGTTCTAACTTTATATTTTGCTCATTTTCATAATTAACTTTTTTTATTTGATTGTTGTTTTGCATCACATTCCAAATAGCAAATAAAGCTCCGATAGTAGTTACACATTTTACAAAAACATCAAAATATTTTTTCAAATTATTCATCACCTTTCAAGTTAAAGTATGGCAAAGAAAGTAGGTAGAATTAAATGACAAGAAAAGAAAAACTAAAGCAAGCCCCAAAAATTGCTGATTTATGGTACCAGCAACAAAAAGAGCGCAGAGGTGTCGCATGACGACAAAAAAGCGACTTAAGCCGCCAAACAAATAGTCGCATACAAAATTATACTAGAAAAATTTTAACACAGAAAAGAGGTTTTGTGAATGAATCGTAGAGAAGCTAATGTACTAGATAGATATTTAACAGAGCCGACTGAAAAACTATATAAGGAAACCTATGAAGATGATCCAGTGGACACTACTGATTGTTTTGGAAATGAAATTGCTGATGAAGACGGTGTGTTTGAGCTAACTTTTGCAATGAAATGTCTTTATACAGGACAACCAGTACTCACCTGTAAAAAAAATTGCTACACAAGATACAATCGTTGATTTGATAGAAGAATTAGGCGAAGAAAACGTGTATTTAATTGAATATGTGAGTTCAGGAAAAAGATATAAGGAGGGCTTATTGAATGACTGAAGCAACCAAAACAGATTTTTCTAAGTTGAATGTTTATCAAAAATTAGCGTATGTGAGACAAAAAGCACCATATATTCAAAAAAGTAAACGTGGCCAGCAGTACAGCTATGTGGGGTCAAGCGATGTACTATCCGCATTGAATACAGTCATAAATCAAGTTGGATTAATTTTGAAGCCAGAAATTGTTGCTCATCAAGTTCGGGAATCACAAGATGAGGTATGGAAAGCGGATAAAGTAAAGAAAGAGCCTGTAGCCAAAAAACGTACAACGTATTTTACAGAGCTAGAGTTAATGATGACATGGATTAATATTCATAATCCTTCTGAGATTGTTGCTTGTTCATGGTATAGCCAAGGAGTAGATATTGAAGGAGAAAAGGGTGTAGGAAAAGCACTAACGTATGCGGAAAAATATTTTTTATTGAAATTTTTTAATATCGCAACAGATGATGATCCTGATAAATACCAAAAAGAACAGCTAAAAAATACTGCAATTACTGAACGGCAAATTGATATGTTGAACGCATCAATTAGTAGAGTAGCCGAGCTGGCAGGGCAAGAATTTGAAGCTGTGAAATCGTTAGCTATAAATGATTCTGATTTGAATCCTAAAAAAGCATTTGAAGAATATAGTGCTTATGATTATGGTGTTATTTCTAAATTGCTTGCGAAGTGGATAAATTTTTATGAATCTAGGCAGAAGGTTCAAGAAGATAAGAAGTGATTGAATGATTGGAAAAATCATAAAACACAAAGGAAATAAATTGGCGATTGAGTTTGAGGATGAGATCAACTCGAATTTCCTCAAACTCCTAGCTAACAACGATGACAATTTAGTAAAAGTTGAACTATTAGATAATCGACAAATGTCTCAAAAACAGAATGCACTTTCTCACGTTTTAATAGCTGATATAGCTCGTTGGAGTTATGACGAACCCAAATGGATAGAGGAAGTTTTAAAGTATTACTACGAAGCTAAAAGTGGCGTGTATTTTGAACATAGTAAGGCTACACGACATGAAGCAACAGAATGGATTAGTTTTTTAATCGAATTCATTTTGAAAAATGATGTACCACTAGAAAAGAGATACCAATACTTGCTAGAAAATAACAAATGGTTTTATTACTGCCTTAAATACCGTAAGTGTTGTATTTGTGGGAAACATGCCGATGTTTGTCATATCGAGGTAGTCGGTATGGGGCGAAATCGTCAAAAGATTAATCACGAAACATTTACTTTTTACGCTGGTTGTCGTCAACATCATCAAGAAGAACATCAGATAGGTACTAAGAACTTTTTAAACAAGTATCAAATTAAACCAGTAAAACTAAACGTTGAAGAACGTAAGAAGTTGAATATCGGAGGTTAACAGTTTGGTAGAGGAATTACTTGAAAAATACAGGCAATTAACATCGAGTCAAAAACTATTTTTTGAACTATTAGCATTTGTCTATATCGGTTCAAGAAATGGTAAAGGAATAGCTATTGAAGCACAAACAATAAAAAAAGTCGTTAACGGAGAAATTAAGCATAAATATGTTTATACGGTCGTTGTTGATGAGGAGGATAACTAGTGAATGAACATAGAGGATATTACGCCATTATCCCAGCGATTGTTCGCTATGATAACCACTTAAATGGGAATGCAAAATTATTGTATGGAGAGCTAACGGCATTAGCAAATGAAAGAGGCTATTGTTGGGCAACGAATCAATATTTTGCAAATCTGTATAACGTTAGCAAGCGAACAATTATTTCATGGCTGAAACAGTTAGAAGAAAGAAACTATATAAAAATGCAAATTTTTTATAAGCCAAACAGCAAAATGGTAGATCGGAGACATATCTATATCTTACCGTATCCAACTGATACAGAATTTTACACCCCTAGTGAAGAAAATTTCATCACCTATGGAAAAAATCATCAGGAGGGGGATGAAGAAAATTTCACTACCCCTAGTGAAGAAAACTTCACAGAGAATAATACATTAATTAATAATACAAAGAATAATACAAAGAATAATACAAAGAATAATACAAAGAATAATACAAAGAATATATATAGTGTTGAACAAAGTTCAACCATGTCTGAATTATTTGAAAAAGTTTGGAAAACATATCCGAAGAAAACCAATAAGAAAAAAGCCAAAGAGCAATTCTTAAAGAAAATTAAGTCAGATGAAGACTTCGAACGGTTTAAAACAGGATACAAAGCTTATCTTAAGTATATCAAATTAAACGACTGGTATCATCCACAAGAATTGTTCCGCTGGATACGTGATGAACGTTTTAACGATGAATACGACTTGTCTGAAACGACAACGCAAGTAAGATATACGAATCCTCCAGTTAGACAAGAACAATTACCAGATTGGGTAAATGAACCAAAACAAGAAGAGGAAAAATTATCACCAGAAGAGCAAGCAGCTCTAAAAAGACAAATACAAGAATTGTCGGGAGGAGAGTAAATCATGATTGAAATGAAGGTACTTGATTATCGAATTACTAGCGATGATAAGCAAGTAATCGTAAATAAAGCGAGACGAAACGAACACGGAGAGTTAACCATTTTGACTGATAAAGACGGTACAGAAAAAGAGTCTCTCGCTTTGATTGGTTATTATGGCAATTTAAGTAAGGCTCTCGTCGCAATAGAACGCGATTATGTGCTTTCTAGTGGTAAAACAATACAAACAGTCAAAGAATACAAAAAAGAGCTAGAATCGATTCACATCAAGCTAAAACGTGAATTAGATTTCGGGGAGGAATTTTAGATGAATGAATTAGTTAAATTAGTGGAAGAATGGGCGAAAGAAAAGCGTTTAGATAAAGCGGAACCCGAAAAGCAAATGCTAAAAGTGATTGAGGAAGTCGGAGAAGTTGGTGCTGCATTGGCAAGAAACAACGAAAACGACCTAAGAGATGGTATCGGTGATATGGTTGTGACATTAATTATTCTCGCTATGCAAAATAACATGGACTTATACGAATGCCTAAATCAAGCATATAGCGAAATCAAAAATCGCCAAGGGGAAATGGTAAACGGAGTATTCGTCAAAGAAGCCGATTTGTAAGGTTCGAGGTGGAAAAGATGCGAATTATTCTACCGATTGAGCCTAAGCCACAAAGTCGCCCAAGATTCGCAAGGCGCGGAAATTATGTTCAAACCTACGAAGATCGAGCGATGAAAGAATACAAAAATCAAGTAAAGAATTATCTTCGTAAATAAAGAGCAAAGTTGATTGAAAAAGAACCAGTTTTCGCACATGTGATGTTTTATATTTCTGCTCCTAAATATGTACTAAGCTCTAATAAGAAACGCTTAGAAGTGGAATTAGAGCGGAAATATTGCGATAAAAAGCCTGATTTGGATAATTATTTCAAAGCAGTCACTGATGCTGCCGAAGGTATTTTATATAAAAACGATGGTCAAATTGCTGTAATGGTTTGTCAAAAGTTGTACAGTATACGACCACGAACAGAACTAGAAATTACAAGTTTGGAGGAACAAGTGTAGTGGGTAAAACGGGTAAACAGATCAAAGAGAATTATTCGGTTAGAAAGCGAGTAAAGAAGATGCTTAAATTTAAAGAATTTAATATTCAATTATTCGACGTTCACATTTATATAAAAAGGCTAAGTAGTTTTAAAACCAACAAAAAATAGTATAAAAAAACTAACTAGTTTCCGCTAGCTAGTTATAGATACATTTTCATCTCAGATAGAGACAATTAATAATACATTACTATGAAATTTAAGGCAACAAAAAAAGCCAGCTGACCACTAGCTGACTTATGTGGTAGAAACAACTGTTTTCCGCCAGTTGTTCTTTAGGTGTGAGTTAGCACTTTCCCCAAATAAAGTGCTATTAAATAGCCGATTAAAAATCGACAATAAATCTCTTGTAGAGACGTGTACTACTATTAACTGTTTACCAGAAGTTAATGTAGAAAAGGAGGAAATTTATTTCATAAATAAAATCCCCAAGAAAGTTAAAGTGATTATACCATTGAAAAATAGATTTGAAAATACTTTCTATGCCAAAAATATTTATTAGATGGAAAATATCAAATGAATAAAGATGATGTGAAAGATGACGAATGGAAGATTGTAAAATATTGTAGAATTATTATTGTTTTCTTTATAGTCAACCAATAATTTGTTGACTACAAACATGTATGAGTGATGAATATTTTGATAAATAAATAGCCAGTCGGTTTCCGCCGACTGGCTGAGAAGTGAATAGCTATTGGAATAGTATTCTTAGTATAATTTATATCATATAGAGTCGCTGATGAGCAAAGAATAAGCATTTCTTATATATGTTTGGATAAATAAAAAAAGCTACTTAGTTTCCGCTAAGCAACTCTTAAATGATGATATGTTTATTATAAATTATTATACCATAAAAGGAGCGATTTCACTTGATTCTATTGTTAAAAGAAGTAGATTTTCGACAAACAAAAGCGAATGCTAGAAATGTGTTGAAGAGTTTTAGACGTTTAGAGCGAATAGCTGGTCGTTCTTTGATAGATTTAAAATCACCAATTATTACAGAGATGCCTAAAAGCCAAAGCCACGGAAACAAAACAGAAGATGCACTGGTACAATTAGCTGATGCAGAAGCAGAAAGAGATGCAATTTTATCTGCACTTATGGCTTTGAGTTTGACTAGTAGACAAATTCTGCACTACAGTTTTTGTGTGCAGGATCATTACTCTAATTACAAGATTGCTAGAGAAGTTGGATATTCTGAAAGAAGTATTCAACGTATGAAATCAGAAGCTTTAATTGAATTTGCTGAAGCGTATCGAAATGGAAAAATAATCGCCTATAGATAAAATTTTTGGCGGTTTTTTTGCGGAAAGTTGGCGGTTTTTATCAATATTTAGATGTTACTATGGTAGTGTCGAAAGATAAGGAAACGAGGTAAGGCATGCATTACCTATCTTAGCTCCGTTTCGCTTATCTTTTGAGGCTACCTACAAAAAAATAAAGAATAAGGATGTGGAAAGTCCAGTTCTTTTGGTCTCGTTTAGTCGTAGGTAGCCAAATATTGCAATAAACTTGGCATTAAGCTTACACGTAGACGTACGCTGAAAGCACTTGTCAAGATAGCGGTATGTAGTTTGCAAATGATCACTCACAAATCAGACGTTCTCAAACTAAAAGAAATGGGGTGTAATTCCTCTCTCTTTTTTCTACAGGTTTGTGAGTGTTAATGGGATATAGCTTAACTGGTAGAGCAGTGGTCTCCAAAACCGTCGGTATAGGTTCGACTCCTATTGTTCCAGTAAGTAGCTTTTGCTGCTTAAATAAAATTAGGATCGTCAATAGATGTTTCTACTACATTCATGATGAGACACTAGCAAGCTGGTGTCTCTTTTTTATTTGTAAGTACTAGTTACACTTGATCGAACGTTTGTTCTTGTGTATAATATGGATTGTAATCCTTATGATTATATCTACTAGAAAGAAGTCAAGAAAAATGCTTGTTTTTCTGACTTCTTTTTGATTTAATTAATATAGTAGATATAAATTCATGTGGAGGATTAAGATGAAAGCTTTGTATTTTAACGTGTTTATTTGTAAAAATGGTGAGAAAACGGACTACCCTATTAGTAACTTGATTGATCACATAAATAATAAACAAGCAAAGGATCGAACAAAAGAAGTTGATGGTAAATTCATCTTTTTATCTAGACATAGATTTCCTGAAATGAAACGTAAAGATAATGGTATGGCTATGGATGGTTATGAGTATGAAGTAGGGAACAGAACAGTTTGGATAGGTAAATTTCTTGAAGATAAGCCTTTTGCAGGCGAAATTGGATCTGAGCAATTAGAAGAAATATCTGGTGATGTTTACCAACCTAATACTTGTTTATTTATTTGTGAAGCACATCTTTTATTAATGGAATTCACTAATTTAGGTCCTAAAAAAAATGCTTTAGAAGGATATTTGAGTCAATTCATTGAAGGTGATGAATATACGGTTAAATTAGTACCTATTATAAAAGAAAAAATGTTATCCTTAGTCAAAGCAAGTGAGAGCATAAAAGAAATCGTCATTACTGTTAAAAATGATGATTTTTCATTAAATTCTGTTTTTAAAGATTACGGAGAACATAAAACATTGTTGGAGAAGGCAGTAGAGTCACCGGTGAACGCTGGTAAAGAGATGGGGGCTAATGAAACAACCATCGTCTTTAAAAAAGGTAGAATGAGGAAAAATATGTCTTCTGACATGGTATCTAAGATTTTAGAAATGATTAATATAAAATCAGATTACTTAGTATCAGCCAAAGTAACTTTTTTAAATCCAAAAACTCAAGAAAAAGAAACAATCAATCTTAAATTGGATGGGTTATACAATACTGATTTAGGAGAGATAAAATCAAATGGTTTTGATTTTTTAGCAAATAAATTTACTGAACATTATTATGATTATCACAATAGAAACAAAAATCCTGAGTACCGTAAATTTTTACCACTTAAGAATATTTCTATTGACGAAATTAAATTAAAATAGAGGATGATAGGAGTGTTCCGGATGAAATTATTGGATAAATTATTGCATAGCATACTGATTATCTTGGTTGTCATGAGCACTCTTATAGCTGGTTTAGTTTTTTTTATATTTAAGGACGATATTAATATAGTTTATTCTATATTAGTAGATGCATTAGTTTATAAAAATGATAATATTATAACAGTTGCCACAGTTTTAATTGGTATATATTTTTCATTATATTCTTTTGTTTTAGGTGCAGATTCTAATTCTTTTTTTGGAAAGTTAAAAGATAAAGAT